>VOFB01003411.1_pt1:0-72500 | contig 632482 bp, 542 predicted proteins | sample 5384141 | NCBI WGS metagenome assembly VOFB01 (sample SAMN12384721, study PRJNA508395) | human gut metagenome | isolation source: healthy gut A | host: Homo sapiens
TATTTCTTGGATTCTTCCAAGGAAACCTTACGAAACTCTTTCATCAGTTTTTCCAATTCCAACGAAGTCTTGCGGGCACGGGTACCTGCGGCCTTGTTGCCTTTTTCAATCTGAAGTGCCGCATCCGTGGAGAATGTAGCATATACTTCCTGTATCTTTGAAACCAACTCTTTCATATAAATATTATTTAAGTTATTGACTACAAAGGTAGTGAAAATAATCAAGAATAAGAGCGATTCTGTCAATATAATAAATATCACATTGGTAATCAATGACTTTTAACAGCCATTATACCGTATGATTTATCCATCAGAGAAATTGTCAAGGTGTTTACAACTTTATGGATATGTCTGGTCAGAACATTTCTTCCATCTGCCGCTTGATTTCTTCCCGCTTTGTATTCTTGTAGTAATGCTTATAGATGGTCAATGGGCTGTTACCAGCCATCTCTGCAACCACATACGGATTGTTACCGGCATCTACCATCTTCGATATGAAAGAGCCACGGGCGGAATACCATGTGATGTTTTCTTTAATGCGCAGCATCTTGCATGCTTTCGTCAAGGTTTGTGAAAGGCGTGTGGAAATTTGCTTGACACGTGTAGTCTTCTTGGAAGTGGTCGTGTGTTTATGAGTAAAAACAGGAAATACATAATTTCCATAACTTTGCCCACGGTATTTATTCATGATGGCTTTTGCTTTACTGAGTAATTCCGGTTTGGCTGTTTTGGGAAACTTGATACGTTCATAGACGATGCGGTCTTCCTGGACCAAATCCCATGTCAGGTTACATACATCGACATTCGCCATACCTCCGGTATAGTAGCTGAACAGGAACAAATCAAGATGCAACTGCTCTTTTTTCGTAAACAAGGTACGGTCAACATTTGCGATTTTAGCTATGACTGTTTCCGGAACTGCTCTTGAAGTGGTTTCCGGCCAATTAATATCATCACCGAGACAGAGGAAGTTATCCATATTCACCCCGTACATCTCTTTCTTTTCTGCCTGCCTGCATACGGCACGGAGCAACCTTAGTTTGTGTGTAAGTCCGGCCTTGTTGCCATTTCTGATACCTCTTTCTTTAAGCCAAAACGCAAAGTCAAGAAGAAACTCTTCTGTAATATCCGTAAAGAAATAAGAGGAAAAGGCTTTTTCATATTTTTCCTTTGTAAACGCCTGCAGTTCACGCTTGAGATAGACATACCGTTTAGCATTGGTCGTGCTGTCGACAATCTGACCGTTCTTGATGCGTTTCTTGTTTTTGAATGTCTCTTCAAGATAATCGATCATCTGCTGGACACTCTTTACTTTGACCTCGGGTTTGGCCGCCTTGATTTCATCGAAGCAATGTGATAGCTGGACGGGCGACCAGTTCCTGCCTTCCATCTCCCAGGTATCGGCGACATGCAGATATTTGGTTCGCAAATCGAAAAGCAGTTTGTTCTTGGTAGTGGCCTCCGCACTCCCTACACGGAAACTCTGAGACTTGACATCCCAGTCTTTTAATAGCCCTGTGATGTTTATAACCTTCGGCACACGGGCGTAACCGGTCTTGAAGAAAATTATCTCCAGCTTGACCATCTTGGTGTCTTTCGGGTTCTGCTTACCCCTGATGTTAATCGTGTACATAGACTGATAACGAGTTAGTTAATGACTTATTATTAATTCGCATTAGTAGGAATCAATTGGTATTAATTAACCTACATAGAAACCTACATGAAAAGAGTAGTTTCCTTAGCGAAATAATGTTTATACGGATAAATCCGTACTTGTGTCATTTACTAACTCGTTATCAATCAACTATTTTTCCTAATCACAAAAGTTGTGTCCGAAAAAAGGGTGTGCCAATGCGTACGCCTTTTCTCAACATGTATAAAGTTTTATTGCATTTTGCCGGACAGAACGGCTTTTGTATCCGAAGCAATCATGTATTCTTCGTCTGTGGGAATGACGACTACTTTTACTTTTGATGCCGGGGTGCTTATCACACATTCCGTTCCATGAATCTGTTTATTTATTTCGGGATCGATTTCTACTCCCATAAAAGCCAACGGTTTACATACGGCTTCGCGCGTTACGGTTTGATTTTCGCCTACACCTCCGGTAAAGACGATGATATCTACTCCGCCTAACGCCGCAGCATAAGCTCCTATGTATTTGGTGATTCGGTATTCATACATTTGTAACGCCAAAATAGCCCGTTCGTTTTTTGCGGCGACTCCGGCTTCTATGTCTCTCATGTCGGAAGATAATCCCGATATACCAGCCACTCCGCTTTTTTTATTCACCAAATTTGCTACTCCGGCAGAATCGAGGTGTTCTTTGTCCATTAAATAGGTGAGGACTCCTGCATCGACATCGCCCGACCGAGTTCCCATCATTAATCCTTCGACCGGAGTCATACCCATAGAGGTGTCGACAGACTTCCCGTCTTTAATCGCCGTAATGGAACCTCCGTTTCCGATATGGCAGGTAATTATGCGTTGTTTCTCGTAGGGCACTCCTAAAAACTCGCAAGCTCGTTTCGATACGTAACGATGACTTGTTCCGTGGAATCCATATCGGCGTATCCCGTATTTTTTATATAAATCGTAGGGAAGGGCATACATGTAGGCATGCGCGGGCATGGTTTGGTGGAATGCCGTATCGAATACTCCTACTTGCGGAACCGTAGGCATCAATTTGGATATTGCTTCGATACCCGCCATGTTGACAGGATTGTGCAACGGCGCTATATCGTAACATTCTTTTATTTTTTCGATAACTTCGTCTGTGATGAGCACGCTTTTGTTGAATTTTTCTCCACCGTGCACGACCCGATGGCCGACAGCATCGATTTCATCGAACGACTCGATACACCCATATTCTTTACCGGTGAGTACATTCAGTATGTTTTGGATAGCCGAATGGTGTTCCGGCATACTGGTTTTCAAAATTACTTTTTCTCCGTTGGGCAAAGTTAGTTTCAAGAAAGAATCTTCCAATCCTATTTTTTCTGCTCCTCCTTGTGCCAATACGGACTTGGAGTCGATGTCGAATAATTTGTATTTTACCGACGAGCTACCGCAATTTAATACTAATATTTTCATAAGGCATGCATTAAGGTTATTTTTTCAAACTGATGGCTTGATTACAAGTAATGGCTATCATTTTATAGATATCATCGACCGAACAACCTCTGGAAAGATCGTTGACCGGTGCGGCGATTCCTTGAAGAATAGGACCTACGGCTTCGGCATGAGCCAACCTTTGAACCAGTTTATAAGCGATGTTGCCTACTTCGAGCGAAGGGAATACCAGTACATTCGCATGTCCGGCAATCTCGCTACCCGGAGCTTTGCTTGCTCCTACGGCCGGAACAATCGCTGCGTCGGTTTGCAACTCTCCATCGATTTTTAGAGAAGGTTCCATCTCTTTGGCCAGTCGGGTAGCCTCCACTACTTTATCGACCATTTCATGGCTGGCACTGCCTTTTGACGAGAAACTCAACATGGCGATACGTGGATCGATGTTAGCGATATCTCGGGCTGTTTTCGCAGTGGATACAGCTATTTGGGCGAGTTCCGAAGCTGTCGGGTTGGGTAATACGGCACAATCGGCGAAAACCATCAATCCGTCTTCTCCGTATGAACGATCGGGGACGAACATGAGGAATGCTCCCGAAACGACCTTTACGCCGGGAGCGGTTTTGATAATTTGAAAAGCCGACCGTAACACATTACCTGTCGTGTTACGAGCTCCGGCAACTTCACCGTCGGCATCTCCGTTTTTAATCATGAGGCAACCGAGGAAAAGAGGATCTTCGACCATCTTTTCGGCTTTTTCGAGGGTTACGCCTTTGGCTTTTCTTAGCTCATATAGAAGTTGAGTATATGTTTCTTTTTTTTCGTGGCTTGCAGGATTTACCAGAGTCGCCTTGTCGATGTGTTTTAGCTTGTACCGATCGGCAAGTTCCATAATTTCAGACGGTTCCCCGATGAGTATAATATCGGCGATGTTGTCGGCCAATATTCGGTCGGCTGCTTGTAAAGTACGTTCTTCCGTTCCTTCGGGTAAAACAATACGCTGTTTGTTTGCTCGGGCTTGTTCTACCATTCGTTCCATTAAATTCATAGTCGGATTGGTTTATGTGTTATTTAGACATTGCAAATGTAGTAATAAAATGTAATATCAAGATTGCAATTTAGGGTAAATATTATATAAAAATATCCCGAATTTTCTTTTTATATTTATTTTTTCTTGTTTTGCTATGTAAGATAAAAATAATATCTATATATTAGCCCCGAAAAAGAAAGAACTTTAATCGAAATGAAGCGGGAAATACTATAATATTGAGAGATTTATGAATAAGGAAAAGTTTATTGTAGAGTATGATTTAAAAAGTGTTTCTCCAACTTTGTTGTGGTCGTATATAGGAACGAAGAACGGATTGGCCGATTGGTTTGCCGACGATGTGCAAAACGAAGAGAAATTATTTACTTTTTTTTGGAATAAGTCTTCTCAGCAGGCTCATCAGATAGCCGTGCGTAGCGGGAGTTATATTCGGTTTCATTGGTCGGACGATGAAGATGAGAAAAGTTTTTTTGAACTTCGCATATCTTCTTCGGAATTAACCGGGGCGACTATGCTGGTTATTACCGATTTCGCATATCCCGACGAGATGGCGGACAGCCGTGGTTTATGGGACCACCAGATAGAGACTCTCCGTCGTAAATTGGGTGTATGACTTTTCTTGAAGAGGTTGAAGGGGAAGTTTTAATTTAGTGTTCTTCCGCAATAATCGTTATCGGCTGTTCGGAAATTCATTTTTTTGCGCTACTTTTGCATTCTGATAACCGGCGAAAGAATGTTCTATATCAAACGACTATACAGGTTTATTCTGAAAAGTTTCTTGCCCCTGTTTCTGATGACATTCTTCATCTGCCTTTTCATCGTGTTGATGCAATTCCTGTGGAGGTATGTCGATGAGATGGTGGGGAAGGGATTGGAAATGTCCGTATTGGCCGAGTTGTTTTTCTATGCCGCTGTGACAATGGTTCCTATGGCTTTGCCGTTGGCTATTTTGTTAGCGTCGTTGATGACTTTCGGTAATTTGGGAGAACGATTGGAATTATTAGCGATAAAGGCGGCGGGTATTTCTTTGCTCCAAATCATGCGGCCGTTGGTTATTTTTCTTATATTTGTCGCTATCGGGGCTTTCTTTTTCCAGAATAATGTTTTGCCGAAATCTCAGGTAAAGATGTGGACATTGCTTTATTCCATGCGGCAAAAATCTCCCGAACTCGATATTCCCGAGGGTGTATTTTATGATCAGATTAGCGGGTATAACCTTTATGTGAAAAAGAAAGATCATAAAACGGGTATGCTCTATGATGTCATGATTTATGATATGTCGGCCGGATTCGATAATGCCATGATTATTTTAGCCGATTCCGGGAAATTGAAAATGACCGATGATAAGGAACATCTTTTCTTAACGTTATATAGCGGGGAATCTTTTGAAAATCTCAGGGACCAAAGGACGAGCACCAGCAATATTCCCTATCGACGGGAGACCTTCTCGTTGAAGGAGATTATGATTGCATTCGATGCCAATTTCAACCGAATGGACGATGGTATCATGCAGAACCAATACATAGGAAAAGACTTGGCGGCATTGCAATCTTCTATCGACTCGATGACTTATCGGGTAGATAGTATCGGAAATAATTATGCCAATAGCTTGAAAGTATCGGGTTATTTTGCTTTATACGACCGTCCGGGCATGCATGTTTCGAAAGAGGATTCGATACGCGAGCAGAAGGCTGTCGCCGAGGCTGCGGAGTTGAATCTCGATAGTTTGTTCGACGGCGGCAGCCTCCAACGCAAGCAGTTGTATTTGGACCGTGCCGTGGCAAGAGCCGGACGATATAAATCGGATTATGAATTTCGCAGCTATACGATGGGCGATGAAAATAAAGTCATCAGGCGTCACCAGATCGAGATGTACAAAAAGTTTACGCTTTCGTTTGCCTGTATCATTTTCTTTTTTATAGGGGCTCCGTTAGGGGCTATTATCCGCAAAGGGGGATTGGGAATGCCGGTGGTGGTGTCGGTATTTATGTTTATCTTTTATTATATTATCGATAACAGCGGTTATAAGTTGGCAAGGGACGGACGTTGGGAAGTGTGGGAAGGTATGTGGCTCAGTTCTGCGGTGCTTCTACCATTGGGTATATTCTTGACCTATAAGGCGGTGAAAGATTCGGCCGTGTTTAACCCCGACGTGTATATCAATTTTTTCAGAAAATTGATCGGTCGCCAAGAATTGCGTAAGGTTGTTTTGAAAGAGGTGATTATCGAGGATATGAATCCGATGGAAGCCATTGAAAGGGCTCATCGTTTGTCTGATTCTTGTCAGCGGTTCCTTGATAAGGTGGGACGGAAGCGTCAGTCTTATTGGAAATATTGTTTGTACGGATATAACAAATCGGATATAATTGCATTGGGAAACCAAATTAACGAACTGGTCGATTATGTCTCGAACAGCCATAGTCAGATGGTGATTAGTAAGCTGATGGATTATCCTGTTTTGCGTAACTTGTGGGTTTATCGTCCGGCTCCATCGGTGAAATGGGGTTATGTATTGGCGGCTCTTTTCCCGATAGGCTTGTTGTTGTATTGGATAGGTTCACGGCAGCAACGACTGTTGCGGAATGAAGTGGAAGCTATCGTTCACACGAATGAAGAGTTGTGCGTACAGTTGGAGAAAGAGGAGAACGATAGAATTGAAGAAAATAAAACTGTATAGATATGAGTAAAGATACGATTTTAAGTTCGATAGAAGATGCTGTCGAAGATTTCAGACAGGGTAAATTTTTGATTGTGGTCGATGATGAGGATCGTGAGAATGAAGGCGATTTTATCATCGCCGCAGAAGCCATTACCCCAGAGAAGGTAAATTTTATGTTGGCTAACGGCCGAGGAGTTTTGTGTGCTCCCATTACCATGCAGCGTTGTGAAGAATTGAATTTATACCGTCAGGTGAATCACAATACTTCTATGCTGGGTACACCTTTTACAGTAACCATCGATAAATTGGAGGGCTGTACGACAGGTGTTTCGAGCCACGACAGGGCGGCTACGATACGGGCTTTGGCCGATCCTTCTTCGACGCCCGAGACATTCGGGCGTCCCGGACATATAAATCCTCTTTATGCCCAAGATAAAGGAGTTTTGAAAAGAGCCGGACATACGGAGGCTGCGGTCGATTTGGCACGTTTGGCCGGCTTATATCCCGCAGCCGCATTGATCGAAATTTTGAATGAAGACGGTACAATGGCTCGATTGCCACAGTTGGCTAAGGTAGCCGAAAAGTTTGGTATAAAGATTATCGCCATACGTGATTTGATCGCTTATCGCCTGAAACAAGAGTCGATGGTAGAACGTGGAGACGAGGTGGATATGCCTACGGAGTACGGACATTTCCGGTTGATTCCGTTCCGTCAGCTTTCCAATGGGTTGGAACATATCGCTTTGATAAAGGGATCTTGGGAACCCGATGAACCGATATTGGTTCGGGTTCATTCCTCGTGTATGACGGGTGATATTTTCGGGTCGATGCGTTGCGATTGCGGGGAGCAGTTGCATAAAGCCATGCAGGCGGTCGAATCCGAAGGAAAAGGTGTCATTGTTTATATGAATCAAGAAGGCCGGGGTATAGGGTTGATGAATAAAATCCGAGCCTATCGTTTGCAAGAGGGCGGTCTCGATACAGTGGATGCCAATTTGCATCTTGGATTTAAAGCCGATGAACGGGATTATGGTGTCGGGGCGAGTATTTTAAGGGATATAGGTGTCCGTAAGTTACGATTGATGACGAATAACCCGGTAAAGAGAATCGGTTTAGAGGCATACGGACTGGAAATTGTCGAAAACGTGCCTATCGAAGTTACACCCAACGAGTACAACCGTCGCTATCTGCTGACCAAAGAGAAGCGCATGGGGCATACGTTGCATGTGGAAGAATAGTAAAAAGAGCTTTTTCTAATGGAATAAAATTGGAGGTCATGATGAAATGGCTTCCAATTTTATTTTTAAGATTAGGTGTATTTATAGGATTTTAGATGAAATCCTATAATATGTGATATTATATTCCCAATTCCTTTTTTAGCCACACTTTCATCACCGGGTCGGGAATAACAACTTGACGTTTCTCGATTTCTATAAGTTCTTTTTTTACTAATGCTCGTTTTATTATACTGACATTTGCCGATGAACCAAGTTGATATTTTTGTAGAACCTCTTGTGTAGTAAACTCACTATGAACCCCGTCTATGACAGCTCGCAGGAAATTCATTTGATAAGTAGTAAGGCTTTCGGTCTGTTTTTCGAACAATGGAGTATTCTGGTCGATGATATCTTGATATGCCGCCTCAAAATCCTGCTCGGTAGCAGTTTTATCCGTATGAATCCATACCAACCATGCTAACTGCTGTACGTAAGACGAATGGTTATCCACCCTTTGACATATCTTTTCGGCCAACTCTTTTGAAATCTGCTTGCCTGTAACTTCAAATCGCCTGCGTATGTAATCTATCCAATCTGTTGTACCTATCTTCTGTAAATAAATGGCATCGCCGAACTTGTAAAACGGCAGGCTCTTTTTCTCGAACAGTTCATTCATCAAATGCTTTTTACTGCCGAACAGACAATAGGATACCGATTTTTGTAGTTGCCATACAGTACGCAGCCGCTTCTGAAATGTTTTAGAATCCTTGAACTCGGCAATCTGCTGAAACTCGTCGATACACACGACAATATTACAACCTTTCTTCTGTGCTATTCTTTCCGGAAGTTGTAAAATATCATCGACATCGTGGCTCTTGGGATTCATTTCGAGCGAAATGGAAAAATCTGTCATCGGATCTGTACCTATTGAGATTTTAGGACTGATACGAGAAAGGAATAGCTTGGCATTTTCCAACCATTCATCTAATTTCGAAGATGTTTGTTTGAGAATGGCAGCCGCAAATGCGGTATAGAAATCCTTGTCGTTACGACAAGAGAAAATATCGAGATACACAACTTTCAATTTATCGGATTGAGCCAAACCACACGCTTTCTGTACCAATGAAGTCTTACCCCAACGGCGAGGCGAAATCAGCACTGTATTTACACCATGCCGGAAATTGAGTAATAAACGTTCCGTTTCTTTCTCTCGGTCGGTAAAATTATCGCCCGATGTTGCAACACCAAATATAAAAGGCCTATTCTCCATCATCTTCACATATTATTTTGATGTAAAGATAAGTAATAATATTATTACTAATGACATTATTACTAATAAATTTATTATAGACAATGTTTTTTATCCATGTCTATGTTTGCCCTTTATTGGGTTACATATCTTCGCCGAGGTTTATCGAAAGAACCGGAGCAGGGATTTTTGTTTTAAGACTGATACCGAAGTGGTTGCTGTGCCGGCCGGCGATTTACAACGGGTGCGACTCGATGCGTATCGTGAGATCGTCGTTAATGATACCGCCTTGCCACATACCCTCGATGGTGATGGGGGTCTGACTCGTCATTTCGGTCAGCCAGATGGTGTATGCTATATCGTAGTAGGTGATGCTGTACCGGCCGTAGAAGTAGGTTTCGGTATGTGGGGGAATGATGGTCTCTTCGCCCGTCCGATCGATTTCGGCCAGAGTCTGTTGAGTAATCTGCTGAAAACTGTACAGCGAGTCTCCCAGTATGATGCGGTTGTCGTCATCGACATAACAAGGAGTTCTCACCAGCAGGGTGTCGGTGTAAATCTGGGCAAATACAGGGTCTTCGCTGGAAAAGCAAGAGTAGTTGTAAAGCGGCTCTTCCAGAGTGGGAGTGAAGTGCCATTCCGAATCAAGGGAGTTTGAAAAGATAGTTAGACATATCTCGTCGGCCTGTTGGGTACTCTTACGGCTCCAATAGTCGAAGTGGTATTGGATACTGTCAACGACAAAGCGGCGATCGCGAGCCGGGGGCAACTCGGGACGCTCGGGGTTGTGCGGTAAAACCGATTCTTTTTCAAAAAAACTGTCGCACGAGGTGAACAGTAGCAGAGCCAGCAGGGCGGGCAGGTAGCGGTTCATGGATATAGGGTGGTGTGTTTAGTAAGGACAACCGACGAGGCCGGAGGTATCACCTCCGGCCTCGTCGGGGGAATGGGATTCGTATTCGATTAGTTGAGCTCGACAACCAGATAGCGGCTCAGACTCCAAAAACTATCTGGGTTGGTGATTACTAAGGTCAAATAACCTTCGTTATCTTTTTGAAGTTCGTATGTGCCTTCGGGGTGATTGGTCAATAGTTTTGCTTTTTTACTGTCGAAAGGTATGTCGTGTAATTTGCGCATATCGACTGCCGTGAAGTAGTTTTTATTAAATTCTCCTTCCATTACTTTTTTCGAAGAGAACAGACCTCCGCCTTCGACAATTTTTTGTTCTTTCAACTCTTTGTTCGTGCCCAATGCGTAATATACCGTATTAAGAGCCTCGTCTTGGGTCATGAGCACTTCTTTTTGCTGCTCGTTTTCAGTAGTGAGGTGCTCTACCTGACCGGTCAGATTCGTTATGGCCTCGTCCAATTCGGCGATGCGTACGTCGCGTTTAGCCAAAGATTCTTGTAAAGAGGTTATGAGTTGTGTTTTTTCCTCGATTTCGTTTTGGAGACGAGTCACTGTTTTTTGCAGGGCAGCCGATTGGTTTTTGTTTTGATTGAGCTGCTTTTGGAGTTTTTCCAAACGTTCTTTGTTTTTTTGCAAAGTCTCGGCAACCAGTGTCATATCGTTTTTGATTTGTTCCCGGGTAGTCAAGGATACTTCTCCGTTGGCATCTTTTTGTGTTACCAAATAGTTTTCGGCCTCTTTTATTTGCCGAAATCCATCTTCGACTTCATTCATCAGCTGGATCATTTCGTTGAAATCCGCAGTCGTTTGGGCGTTGACTCTGAGCAGAGAGTCATTTTCTGCTTGAAGTTTCCTTACTTCGGTCGATTGGTTCGTACAGCCAATCATTAAAACTGATGCTGCGATAGCAGCTGTAATAGCCTTTTTCATAATCGTTAAAATTAAATTTATAGATAGGTATCGCTTTTAGGGTACTTTTCCTTTTTTTCTCTTTGGGTTTGTCGGGAGCTCCTGCTATAATAACGACGATTTCTCCTTTCGGTTCGTGTTCCGAGAAATGAGTTATCAATTCGTCGATTGTTCCCCGTACGGTTTCTTCGTGTATTTTGGAAATTTCACGACTTACCGATGCCGCTCTTTCTCCCCCCGAAAGTTTCTTTGAATTGAATGAGCGTTTTGAGCAGACGAAACGGAGATTCGTAAAAAACGATTGTGCGTGGTTCTTCCGCCAATTCGGTCAGTCGTGTAGCTCGGCCTTTCTTTTGGGGAAGGAATCCTTCGAAACAAAATTTTTCATTCGGCAACCCCGATGCTACCAATGCCGGCACAAAGGCTGTCGCTCCGGGCAGGCATTCGACGGTGACATCTCTTCGTCGGCACTCTCTTACCAAAAGGAACCCGGGGTCGGAGATGGCCGGAGTACCGGCATCCGAAATAAGAGCTATGTTTTCTCCTCCTTCTATCCGGGAGACGATTCCTTCGATGGTTTGATGCTCGTTGAATTTATGGTGGGACTGCATGCGAGTGTGTATGTCGAAGTGTTTCAATAATATGCCGCTTGTGCGGGTGTCTTCCGCCAAGATACAATCTACTTCTCGCAGAACGGAGATAGCCCTAAATGTCATGTCTTCGAGATTTCCCACCGGGGTGGGTACTACATACAGTTTTGCCATACTGCTATAAAAAATGTTTTTGTACGATTTTCATGAATTCGGCGACGTCGGGGTTCTCTACGTCCCAATTCAAGTCATTTAAAATGTAATCTTCTGCTTCTTCGTATGACTGCATGGCATCTATCAGAGATAGCGTTTCGTTCATACGGATATCGCTGTTACCGAAGAGTTCACGACGGAATCTGAACCGGTCGTTCAAACTTAATGCCTTACGGAGTTCTTTGGCTTGTTGACGTTGAAGGGCTTCTTCGAGAGTTACGGGAGTTGCAGGTTCCTCTTCTTCGATGATTTCTTCCGTATTTTCCTCCTCATATAAATCGGGCTCCTCATAGTCGTCTTCTATGTCTTCGTCAAATTCGTTGGAGTCTTCGTACTCGTCGTCGTTTTCGTCTTGTACAGCCGATAGTTCTTCCCCATTCAGTTTTTCCCACGGATAGAGCGTGTCGTTTTCTTCTTCATTTTCTTCGGTATCGTTTTCGTGGGTGGGTTCGTTATTCTCTATAATCGGACTTTCCGAATATTCTTCCGTATCTGCGATATAATTGTCTGTGTCCAGCTCTTCACCGGATTCTTCGGATTGCTTTTCTGTGGGGATTATGTTTTCGTCGGTGATGTGAGAAGATACGGGTTCGCCGACTTTTTCGAGGGGATTTTCCATGCTTGGAATCGCATCTTCGTGTGTCGTTGTCTTGACCGATGTGAAGGGATCGTAGCGAAGTATTCTGTCCCAAAATTCAGGCTGTCGAAGTTCACGGGTCAATCGTGTAATTTCTTCGGCTTTTTCTTTTGCCAGTTTCAACAGTATGGCAGGAGCCGTATCTCCCGCTTGATCGATGACAAGCAAGAGTTCCCTCAACTCTCCTAACAGGTCTATGATGTGTACGATACGACTATCTCGAAGCATAACATATGCATTTAGTTATTTCACAAAAATAATGATAAAATGATAGATGCGTGTATCGTGTGAAAGTTTTTTAGTCGGTATTACTCTTTTTTAGAAAGAACCTGAGTCAACAGGGTAGATATTTTTTATTTCAGTTGAGCCCTCGTGCATGTATAGTTGTTGATCATGACGACTATCGCATATCGGTTTTGGGGAGTCGTGTAATATCCGGCGTAGGCGTGTACATCGCTCATGCTTCCGCTTTTCAGCCGTAGTTCGCCGGGCAGTTCTCCATGTTTCATGAATGTGGCGACAGAACCTTCTTTTCCCGCCAAAGGAAGCGTTTGCACGAAATACTCTCCAATCAGTGAGTCTCGAGCTGTTTCTTTGAGGACGCAATTCAGATATTTGGCTGAAACTTTATTGTTGCGAGCCAATCCCGAACCGTCGTACATGAATAGTTCGAGAGAGTCGGCTTCGTAATTTTGCCAGTATTTACGGATTATGTCGATACCTTTTTCTGCGCTCCCTTTCTCATGAGCCGACAGAGACAAGAGTCGGAGTACGCTTTCGGCATACAGGTTGTCGCTGCGTACATTCAGGCTGTGTACTATATCTCCGAGATAGTCGGACGGATAGTGAAACCATGTCGTTTCCGGGAGTTGACCGAGATTGGAGTTTTCGACCTCTATTCCCGCTGTTTGAAATTTTTCTTGTAAATCTGTTATGAATAGGCTATCCGGTCGGGCTATCGACAAATAGAGACGGTATCGATCTTTTCTTTTGGGAATAGTTCCCGAAATCGTGTATCGGTTGTTTTCACACTTGACTGTGATGTTTTCTTTTTCACCTTTTGTCAAACTGGTCTCAACGACAAAACGGTTAGGCGGATTTACTTCGGTTACGTCATACGATTTTCCATTGTATCGCAGGTTTATCTCTATTCGGTTGTCTTTGTATGAAAAAGCATGGCAGCCTGTGCCGTAATCCCAAGCTATATCTTCTACCATCCATTTGGGAGAGATGGCAGGCTCGTCGAATAGGGAGTCATCGACAACAATGCGACCCTTGATCGATTTGATGTGATTGGACAGAATTCTTTGTATGATTTGGTCGATGAAATCTTCGGTGTGGCGACAACGGTATGCCGAGCCTAAGGACGGGTCTCCGCCGCCGTGTATCACAAGGTCTCCGTGTAAAGTTTCTGTTTCGTCGATTGTTCCGGTGTGTCCCACTGTCGTGTATAGACAGAATGAGGGACGATACAATCGCAGAGCCGTAGCGGTCGTAATAACTTTGATCGTCGATGCCGGAATGACGGCTTGTCGTTCGTTGTAAGAGGCGATAGTTTCTCCCGTTTTGACATCGGTAATGCAAATCCCTATCGACGACGGAATAAAAGCCGGGTCGGATACGAATTTATCGATAATCTGCCGCGTGGTGGCTATGACCGGTAATGCGCTGAATATGAGAAAAAATAATAAGATTCGTTTTGCCATTGTTTTTGTCTGTTGCATTCGTTACAAAGATAGTGAAAGGAGAGCGCAGAGATGTAAAAACGGGTGTTTTTCTCTTTTTTATCGAGCTGTATTTTGTCTTGTATTTATCGAAGAAAAGATAAGCCGAAGGAAAAAGTGATTCTGTTTGTATGGCGATTCTGTTTTTCACTTGGGAGAAATAGTTTGGGAAAGGTTGCCAAAATCGAACTATCTTTTTACTTTTGTTGAAAATATTAAAATAGATATAATGTAATTATGGTTTTGACCGAAAGTAATTATGAGACAAACCGTAGGGGGAGTATAGAAGTGATCTGCGGGTCTATGTTTTCAGGCAAAACGGAGGAGCTGATACGCCGTTTGAAAAGAGCCAAGATAGCCCGTCAGAGAGTAGAGATATTCAAGCCGGCCATCGACGTGCGTTATTCCGAGGAGAATATCGTTTCGCATGACAGTACTTCTATCCTTTCCACTCCGGTCGATAATTCTCACAGTATATTGTTGATGGCATCGGGGGTCGATGTCGTAGGAATCGATGAGGCGCAATTTTTCGATGAAGGTATTGTCGAGGTTTGTTCCGAATTGGCCAATAACGGGACGAGGGTGATTGTCGCCGGGTTGGATATGGATTTCCGTCGAGTTCCTTTCGGGCCTATGCCTTCGTTATTGTCGATAGCCGACGATGTATATAAAGTCCATGCCATTTGTGTGAAATGCGGGCATTTGGCAAATTATTCCTATCGTTTAGTCGATAACGACAAACGGGTGCTTTTGGGAGAGAAAAACGAATATCAGCCTTTGTGCCGCCGATGCTATTTGCAGGAGATGCAAGCCCGAGAGGATAAAGAACACTCGGATTAAACTCGAACCGCGAATATTTGTTATGTAGGGTATAATTAAAATCGTTATAGTCATGGTAGACCGACAACCATACACGTTCGATCGTGTTATCCGTATTCTATTCGGTGTAGTCTCCATCGTGGGATTGTTCTATTTGGTTTACATACTTCGGGGAGCCTTGCTTCCTTTTCTTGTAGCATGGATAGTCGCCTACATGCTCAATCCGTTGGTCGTGTATAACAAGCGGGTGTTTAAATTGAAAGGTAGGGTAGTGGCCATCACTCTGGCTTTTCTGGAAGTGTTGATAACCATATCTTTGTTGTGTGTGTTGTTTCTGCCGTCGATTATCGATGAGATTGCTCATATGAGGGAGCTGTTGAGCGAGTATGTTTACAATTCTTCGAGTATACCTTTCGTCCCGCAAGCCGTACATGATTTTATTCGTGATAATATTAATTTTTCCGAGCTGTCGGGATTATTGAGTCGGGAACAATGGCTCTCGATTATCGAGGAGAGTTTTTCCGGGGCTTGGGGCTTCATCACCGGTTCGGTGGGCGAAATCATCAATATCGTGAGTTGGCTGGTCGTGCTGTTGTATATAGTTTTTATATTGCTCGATTATGACAGGATATTGTGTGGGTTCCAGCGTATGATACCGCAAAAATACCGGCCTATGCTCGTCTCGATAGGAAACGATATAGAGGAGAGTATGAACCGTTATTTCCGGGGACAGGCGTTGGTTGCCGGTTTGGTAGGTATCTTATTCAGTATAGGTTTCTTGATTGTGGGGTTGCCGTTGGCTATCGTATTGGGGCTGTTCATCGGGGTATTGAATATGGTTCCCTATTTGCAACTTATCGGTATTATTCCGACGATCCTGCTATGTCTTGTTTCGGCATCCGATACCGGAACTAATTTCTGGTTGCTGTTCGGTGCTTGCATATTGGTCTTTATCATAGTCCAGATTATCGAAGATGTGTTTATCGTTCCTCGGGTTATGGGTAAGGTCACAGGATTGAATCCCGCTATTATCTTGCTCTCACTTTCTATTTGGGGCACATTGCTCGGTTTTGTCGGTATGATTATCGCTCTTCCGTTAACGACGTTGTGTCTGTCTTATTATCAGCGTTATGTGATAGGAGCCGATTCTGTCGAGCCACCAGATTCTCCTACTGACACCTCTGTTTCGGAAGAGGCACAAGAATGAAAGATATTATTTAACATATTTTTATGGATATATAATTTTGCAAAAAGAAAAAATAGTTCTACCTTTGCAACGCTTTTACAAAAAGCAACAAGGTTAGATTCGCTAGCTCAGCTGGTAGAGCACAACACTTTTAATGTTGGGGTCTTGGGTTCGAGCCCCAAGCGGATCACCGAGAAAGATTACAGGTACTTAGAATTGGGTATCTGTAATTTTTTTTTGAAAGAATTGTTTAATTTACACTATCTTTGCTGCCCGAAATAAAAGGAGAAAAGTATATGACTGTTTTGCCAGAAGATCCGATGATTTTGTTCTCGTTTATTAATACGAAGTTACGGGATAATTATGCGTCGTTAGATGAATTGTGCGATGATATGCACATCAGTAAAGCTGATTTAGTCGCTAAGTTGGGAAGCGTCGGTTTTGAATACAATCCTCAGCAGAATAAATTTTGGTGAGTAGCATTTGGCTTTCCCGGTTGCGGGGTGATGGTACGATTGCCCTGCCGGAGATGCTTCGTTGGAATAAATAAAGCCCGATAAACCTATGTTATCGGGCTTTATTCGTCAGGCTCTATTTTATTTCAAATACTCCTTGAAAAAAGATTCCAGTTTATCAAAAGGAATAATGTCTGTTCGGTCGTATAAATCCGTGTGGTTGGCTCCTGAGACAATCATCAACTCTTTGTTGTCGCCTTTCAACTTTTTGAAAGCATCTTCGCTGAAATAACGCGAATGAGCTTTCTCTCCGTGAATCAGCAACACGGCACTACGAATTTCATCGCTATAAGCGAGGATAGGAGCATTGAGAAACGAGAGAGCCGAAGTTTTGTTCCAGCCGTTGTTAGAGTTCAACGAACGAGAATGGTAACCCCGTGAAGTTTTGTAGTAGGTATGATAATCCTTTACGAATTGCGGTGCATCCTGTGGTAGTGGATCGACTACACCGCCGGCCGTGGCATACGAACCGTTTTTTGCATCGATGGTACGTTGGGCGTTGAGTTGTCGACGTATTTCATAACGGGCATCGGCGTTGTCGTTTTCATCGAAATAACCGTTGGCCGTGCATCTGCTCATGTCGTACATGGTAGAAGCTACAGTCGCTTTAATGCGTGTGTCTATGGCTGCGGCGTTTATAGCCAGTCCGCCCCAACCGCAGATGCCGATAATTCCAATTCGCTCCGAGTCTACATCGTCACGCAAGGAGAGGAAATCGACGGCTGCACTGAAATCTTCCGTATTTATGTCGGGTGATGCCACGTAGCGAGGTGCGCCGCCGCTTTCGCCGGTGAAAGAGGGGTCGAAGGCGATTGTCAGAAAGCCTCGTTCGGCCATAGTTTGCGCATAGAGTCCCGACGCTTGTTCTTTTACAGCCCCGAACGGGCCGCAGACGGCGATAGCCGGTAATTTGCCTTCGACATTTTTTGGTATGTATAAATCGGCTGCGAGCGTAATTCCGTAGCGGTTCCTAAATGTTACTTTACTATGTTTCACTTTGTCACTTTGGGGGAATGTTTTATCCCACTCATTTGTCAGATTCAAATTTTCCATATCGTTTTTATTGGTTTGTACATCTTGTGCATTTATTGTAAACAGACTTATGGCGATGAACCATGATGTAAAGATAAATTTGATTCGTTGTTTCATAAGGTTGATGTTTATATGGTTGAGGTTATTCGAATGTCACGGTTATGTTCCTGTCGCCGACTGCTGCGGATAATCCCGATGGGTTGTCGATTTTCCCGATTCGCGTATAGCTGTACGGACTGGAAAAGGTCTCATAGAACAAGACGAGACAACTGTTGCCCCATAGCATCAGGTCGCCGGCAAAGATTGTTCCGGGCGTAGCAGTACTCGTAGGCAGGGCTGTCGGCAAGTAATAAAACTTTTCATTACCGGCTTGTTCGGTCATGTTTACAGTTATGGGCAACGATGCCTTGAACGCTCTCGCTGTGGTGTTATCCTCCAAAGTGGCCGTAAAAGAGGCGTTGCCGATAATGATACGTATTTGTTCGTTCATCGTGGGCGTATTACTGTCTCCTGCTGTCTCTCCGTTCGGCGGTTCCACAATCGGGGCATCGTTGGTCGAGCACGAGGAAATGTTTACGAAAAGGTAAAGGGTTAAAGCAATAATAAAAGGCTTCATTCGGTTTAAGAGTTTATGTTTCTGATGAATCGAGCCGGATTTCCGGCAACGATTGCATTGTCCGGTACATCTTTGGTAACGACTGAGCCTGCTCCGACAATGGCATTGTCACCAATAGTCACATTGGGTAAGATGGTGGCATGTGCACCGATCCATGCACTTTTTCCTATATGAATAGGTGCATGATAGAGATTCTGGCGGTCATTGGGAGCGAAGCCGTGATTCAAAGTCGCCATCACCACACTATGCCCTATCAGTGCTCCGTCACCGATAAAGATACCGCCTTGGTCTTGAAATTGGCAACAAGAGTTGATAAAGACATTCTTCCCTACATGAATATTCTTTCCGAAGTCGGTGTAAAAAGGTGGGAACAGACGGAAAGAATTGTCTATCTTGCTGTTGGTAATTTGGCTGAATAGGGTGACGATCTCTTCGGGTGTGTGGTAAGAACCGTTCAAATCGAATAGTAGCCGGCGAGTGTCGTCGTTTTGTTCACGCATGAAAGCAATCATTTCTTCACCCGCCAACGGCTCGCCTGCGGCAATCATTTGTTGGAATCGTTTTAAATCCATATTCATTGGGTTATAGGGTTGTCAAAACAGGGTTATTCAGGTAGTCGTATACGCGTCTTACCTCTTGGGGTTTGGAGAGGTCAAGCATGGACGGAACGCCTTTGTCAAGAGTAGCTATTTGTTTCATGTCTTCCTCATCGAGCAAAAGATCGGTGCTTGCCAAATTTTCAACCATTCTTTCTTTGTGGATCGATTTGGGAATTACGACCGCTCCACGTTGTATATTCCAACGTAGGATTACTTGCGGAATCGTGCATTGATGTTTCTCTGCTATTTCTTGAATCGACGGTTCGGTGAACATACCCTTCAATCCTTCTGCGAATGGGGCCCATGCTTCGGGTTGAATACCTATGTCTTGCATGATAGCTAATTCCTCATTCCGTTGAAAATGAGGATGAAGCTCTATTTGATTTACCATAGGACGAATACGTACATTGTTGCAAAAGTCTATAATTCGAGTGGCATTGAAGTTACACACTCCGATAGCACGGATAAGTCCTTTATCATATAAATCTTCCAATGCTCGCCATGCTCCGTAGTAATCCCCCAAAGGCATATGTATCAGATAGAGGTCGAGATAATCTATCTGCAATTTGCGTAAGCTTCGTTCAAAAGCCTGCCGAGCCTGCTCATACCCCATCTCTTGAATGTAAGCTTTCGTTGTGATAAACAACTCTTCCCGATTAACGCCGCAAGTATGAATTGCTTTACCTACCGCTTCTTCGTTCTGATATGAACTGGCGGTGTCGATGAGTCGATAGCCTATGTTTATGGCATCTGTTACGACTTGCTCGCAAATGGATTCGGGTACTTGAAACACTCCGAAGCCAATTTGTGGCATCTGTATTCCGTTGCTTAATGTTCTATACATACGATTATATTTTTGTATGGTTGGTTTGACGATGTAAAATTACCGCCTATATTCTATAACGATAGTAGATGAATTACGGAAAGAATAACCCAAATTCCGGATTCTGTGATGCGTCTCTTTTTCTTTTCGTAAGTTGTTGTAATTTTGCACTGTATAAGAATGTACGGTTTGGCCGTACAGCTTTTGCAATTAGTTTTCTAAAAAGATATGAACGAAATTATTCAGTTGAACAGTGTCGATGTTTATAATAAGATGTATGGCTTGAAAACCTTGCATCCTCTGGTCTCGGTCGTGGATTTGAGGAAAGCGACCCGAGTTGTCAATCACGTGAAGATGAATTATGGCGTATATGCCTTGTTCTTGAAAAACGGAACGAATTGTACGTTGAAATATGGCCGACGCTATTATGATTATCAGGAGGGTACGATCGTCAGTTTCGCTCCGGGGCAGTTGGTTGGCGTAGATTCCGATGAGGACGAGATAAGCCCCGAGGTGTATGGATTGATTTTTCACCCCGATCTTATTTATGGAACGGCATTAGGGAAGAAGATAGGGAAGTACTCTTTCTTTTCGTATGAACAGAACGAAGCACTCCATCTTTCGGATCAAGAGCGGGAAATTATTATGGATTGTTTCCATAAAATAGAAGTGGAGTTGGAACACCCGGTGGACAAACACACAAGGGAGTTGTTATCGGTCAATATAGAACTGTTGCTCGATTATTGCTTGCGGTTTTACGACCGTCAATTCTATACTCGTGAAAAGGTTAATAACGATGTCCTTATCAGGTTCGAACAGCTTTTAAACGACTATTTCCGCAACGGGGAATCACAAGTGCGGGGACTACCTTCCGTCAGGTATTTTGCCGACAAAGTTTTTCTTTCTCCGGGTTATTTCGGCGACTTGGTGAAAAAAGAGACCGGGAAGACAGCGCAGGAATATATACAAGGTAAAATTATTGAATTGTCTAAGGAGTATATATTGGGCTCACAGCTCGGAATCAGTCAGATCGCTTATTCTTTGGGATTTCAATATCCCCAACATTTCAGTCGTTTGTTCAAAAAACTCGAAGGGTGTACTCCGAACGAGTTTCGTAATCAGGCGATGAGTTGAGAGCTATAAAAGCGGAGAGGATGCAGAAAAATCCGATAGCAGTTGAAGCTATCGGATTTTTGTTCGATAGGAAAGTTAGTGCTTGTAGAGGGCTTTCGCCAAGTCGGTCAGATTGTTTTCTCCTGGCAGAGAGGGGAATGTCTGAGTCATGGCCGAGATGAACCTCTCGGCGGTGGAGTTTTCCCGGAGGATTTGTTTCATTTTTTTCAGATAGTCGATTTTAAATTCAACCGATTCGCGTCCGGTAGCTCCGTCGTGACCTCCGATAAAGTATTCGCATCCCGATTTCAGTGCTTTCTCGGCTTCGGCAATTTCTGCATCGATGGCGGCCGGAGAACTTATTTGCAAGTAGCTTATGTGAGCTTTTACCGGAGTCCAGTGGGTGTAGTAAACTTTATTCCCGATAATGATACTGGCTGCGGGAAAGTCGGTGGAAGCTCCTTTGTCGAAGTAAAACTCTATATTATCCCACGTTTGTTTGCTGCCAAATTTAATTTCTTCTGCTTTCCCGGTCGGTAGCGGTACGATTGCATCGCCGAAAATTTCGGCGAAGTTCCGCATCATTCCGTCGTAGGTCGCTCCTTTTGTAAAGGCTGGCATACCTTCGGCCATTACTATATCGTGGTTTCCCGTCCCACCCACATGGTAATCGGTGATGATTGTCTGTACAGGTTTGTTCAACGAGGCCACATAAGCGTCGAATTCTGCCACATTATCTTTAAATAAAGGCTGTTCCAAGGTAATGAGTCCGTTTTTACCTTCTACGATGTAGCTTGCATCGTTCAGAGCATCGTTCGTGTAATACACGTGCAATTTGAAATCCTTCAAGTCCAGAACTTCGAATTTTCCTTTTGTTTGTGCCATTGCTGTAAATGTGATTAATGATAATAAAATTAAAATGTTCTTTTTCATAATTCTAGTTTTTATTAGTTACTAAATTATTGTTACTCTCTTTTTAGCTGCAAATATGAAACTATAATTTTTTCTTCACAAGAAGATACCTCGAAGTCAGATGGTTACTTTTTTGAAACCTTCGTTGAATACGAATGAGTTATTAAAGTGTGTTTTAACTTCTTTTAATATAGCTGAATTTTACTGTTGCATTATCTAAGTTTCTTAATTACTTTTGTATTGTTATTGAAATATAATGATTATGGCTAAAATAGAAATTAAGGATGCACTTTTCCCCGATTGTCCTATTCGGAATATTCTTTCGCGTATCGGTGATAAATGGTCCCTGTTGGTTCTTTATACATTGAGTGGTTCGTCTGTTATGCGTTTTAATGTTTTGCAGAAGAATATCCCCGATATTTCCCAAAAGATGTTGACGGTTACCTTGCGAGCCCTCGAAGAAGACGGATTGGTAAAAAGAGTGATTTATGCCGAGGTTCCCCCGAGGGTAGAATACTCTTTGACCGACCGGGCGAAATCTTTGTTGCCTTGTATTGATAGTCTGATTGCATGGGCTGGGGAGAATATGGCAGCGATATTAAGCGATAGAATGCGGAGTAAAGTCGGGTAACTGCGATGTACTCTTTTACGAGTACGGAATGTAATGAACAGTCGCTTTATTACGATTCTATGAAATTTTCGTTTCCTTTCGATTTTATTTCAAGTAAGGAGGTTTTACTTTCGAATTTTTTCGATTCGTATAATATTATATGTAGATAATTGTTGTATATTTGCATAAAGTGCAAATTAAAAAAAATATATTATGCGATCTATTTCCAACAGATTTTTTTATGCGATTCTAGTTCTGTTAAATGTTTTTGCGGCAGGGAGTATCTGTGCCCAACAATATCGTCCTATTGCGACTTGGCCCGATGAGACGAATGCTCGTATCGAGGAATTTCTGAATACGACGTTGACCGTTACCGACCGTAAGGTCGCCGTGTTCGATTGCGACGGTACGGTGTTCGGACAAGCTCCTTACTATCTGGCCGACGAGGCGTTGTATGATTATGCCGATAAAAATTACAAGAACCGTAAAGATAAAGAATCGAGACAAAAGATGGCGATTCTCGACCGTATGGTAAAAGACGGTAATAACGTGGGGAAACCTTATGTGGAAGATAGGGTACATTTTTTGTCTGGCATGACTCCCGAGGAAATCGCTACCCTCGGTTACGATTGTTATATGCGTTCGTATAAGGGGAAAATGTATCCTGAGATGAAGACTCTTATTTCCAACTTGAAAGAATATGGTTTCGAGGTGTGGATATTGACTGCCTCTCCTGAATTTTTATACCAAAGGTTTGTCGCTTCCGAGTTGGGAATACCCGTCACTCATGTGCTGGGGGTTAAGGGTGTCGTGAAAAACGGAGTCATGTCCGATGAAATCATTATGCCCATACCGCAAGACGATGGCAAGGCTCAGGTTATACCTACTTATATTAAAGCCGTGCCTTTGATTGTGGGCGGGAATAGCCGAGGAGACATGGATATGTTGAATGAATCGAGAGGATTGAAAATTGTGGTGAACCCCGACGATGTGACGGTGAGAGGCAAAGAAGACGGCCCGATGAGCGGACATACCGTGAAATCGTATTGGGAAAAAGAGGGAGCTTTGATCGTTCGTTGTAACGATGTTCGAGATAAGAACGTCTCTTTTAAAACCGCCGACTTCAAGATAAGAACTAATTTGGAGAATCCGAAGAAGTAAGTAGATACCTTAATAAAAAACAAATGATTATGAAAACTAAAATTTTAATGGTTGCATTGATGTTATTGGCTATGACTCCGGCTATTCAGGCAAAGTCGTCGACCAAGACCGTGGCTCATCGGGGATATTGGAAATGTGAAGGCTCTGCCGAGAACTCTTTGGCTTCATTGCGAAAAGCTCATGACGTCGGTTGTTGGGGGTCGGAATTGGATATATGGTTGACTTCGGACGGTGGGTTGGTGGTAAACCATGACCCCAAAACATTGGACGGATTGAAAATCGAAGAAACGGATTTCAAGACCATAACGAAGTCAAAATTGAAAAACGGGGAGACTGTTCCTTCTTTGAAGGATTATTTAAAAGCCGGAAAGAAGTTGAAGCCCATGATATTGGTGCTGGAACTTAAAACCCAATCTACTCCCGAAAGAAATATCGAGTTGGCTAAAAAGGTTGTGGATATGGTCAAATCGATGAAAATGGAAGGGCAGGTAGAATACATCGCATTCAGCAACTTGGTGGGAACGGAGATTATCCGGTTGGACCCGAATGCGAAGGTCGCTTATTTGAATGGAGATAAAACACCTGCCGAGCTTAAAGAGTTGGGGTATACGGGTCTCGATTATCATCAAAAGGTATTGAAAAACAATAAGAGTTGGATTCGGGAAGCTCATGATTTGGGCTTGACGGTTAATGTCTGGACCGTAAATAAAGCAGACGACTTGCAGTATTTTATCGATGAAGCAGCCGACTTTATCACGACGAATGAGCCGGAACTTCTGCTGGACCTTCTGAAAAAATAGGTTTCTTTATTTTCACCCCGGTGCTTCTTCTCCGGGGTGATTTTTATTTTGACGAAGTATAAAAATACGTCATCTTGTATTGGAATGCTTCTTCTACGCTTGGACAAACCTTTCTGAATTTGGAAAACGTATCGGTAGAGACTCCGTATATACGGCAAATCGAAGCCATAGATTCTCCTTTTTTTAGTCGATCTATTATTTCAAGTTCGTTATCGATGAGTATTTTCAATTTGGTGATACTTCCCTTTTTCCGACCGAGAATGACTCCTTCTGCTTTTCGTAAGGCAAGAGCTTTTTTGGTTCTCATAGATATAAGGTTCCGTTCGATTTCTGCGACAAGACCGAATGCAAAGCAAAGGACTTTGCTGTTTATGGTATTATCGAATGCGTATCCGTCTTTGGTAGAGTAGATTGTAATATTTTTTTCAAGACATTTTCCCATAATGGCCATAATCTCTGTGAGAGTGCGGCTTAATCTCGATATTTCGGTAACGATGAGTGTGTCTCCCGGTTTTAATTGATTGATTACTCTCCCTAACTTCCGTTCTTTTTGATTCTTTTTTCCGCTGACAATTTCGGTTACCCATCGGCTGACTTCTATCTCTTTGGTGTGGGCGAAACGCCTGATTTCGTCTTGTTGATTGACAAGATGTTGTTTACTGGTGCTGACTCTTAAATACGCAATTACCATAGTTTATCATTTAAAGTTAAACAAACATAGGGGGTTAAAGGTATTTCTTTTGAGTAAAAAAAATACAAAAAGAAGGGTGAATGGTTTTTCTTTCTGTTTTATTGGGAGTTGGAGTCGATTATTTTATTGATTATTTATTTCTTCTGGCTCGTAGGAATAAGCCGATGTTTGGGCCATTCGATAATTGGTAGGGATTTATGGCTCATTGTTGGAGTGGCATTTTAAAACCTCCTCCCCTGCCGTGTCCCATAGCATTACGGGGTGTCGCAAAGCGATATAGAGGTCTTCTGTTAGAAAAATAAATACGAGGAAAGTATTTACCTCCCTCCTCCCCTGTGTTTTGCACAACAAAATATAGGGGAGGTGTCCGAAGGACGGAGGGGTTAGAAAATGCCGGCAATGGAGAAGTTTAAAACTGATGAAGTGACATTTCAGTCCTCTCCTTCTGCTCATCGTAGATGAGATAGGGGGAGTGCTCGTAGGGCGAGGGGGTTAAATCTTCAATCAAACGATAGTTCTCTGTCTCTCACCGAATTGATCGGAATGAGGTTGTCGACAAGAATTTCATTGCTAAAATTCAAATCTTTATTTACGGATTTTCTATCGAACCGATGTCTGGCGCGTGAGGAATATAAAAAAGGAGCGGCATTATATGCCGCTCCTTTTTTATGGTTGAAAGTGGTATCGGTTAAAATACGACTACTTTTTTATTTCCGATCAGATAAATACCGGCCGGTAATTCTACAATGTTGGTTCCCTCGACAAGTTCTATTTGTCGAACTTGTGCTCCGGTAAGTGCATAGATAGCGATAGGCATAGCTTCGGCAGTTTCGATGGTTACTTGACCTTTGCCGTTGATGACTTTCATTTCATTGGCAGTTGCCTCTTCAATACCGGTTGAATTGTTGGCGCTGATACTTAAATTGGTGATTGTCCAGCGAGCCGATTCTTCGGCGGTACAAGTGTATTTAAAAGCGAAACGAATGGGAGCGGTGAGATTGTTCAATTCAATATTGCCCGATTCGGTTGTTTCTTGGCTGGTAGCCCATGTTGCCTTGTCGGTAATTTCGGTCCATGAGGCGTCGCTCGGTTGCGACATGCTGCTGGGGTCGAAATCGGTTGAATAGAACAATTGTAGGTCGTTTCCTGTATATCTTTTCTCGCTACTGAATGCTAAGATGATGTTTGGGGCTTTTACAGAGGGTGATACCAAATAAACTTCGCTTGCGCCTTTCCCGAGACCGTTGGCTTGTGCACCATAGGTAGTAGATTCCCACACTGTGGTTCCCGCTAATGTATAGTTAATCCAGTCACCGAGCCCCGATTTGAAATCGGTCGAATAAGGAAGCTCTGCAGATGCATTGCGGACAATCAGAGTATAATTGATAGCCCCTGCTTTATGTGTGGCAGTAGCCTCTATGGAAGCTTTGATCGTTGTTTCTCCTACTCCGATTATAGTCACTATTCCTTTTGAATCAATAGTTGCAACTTCTTGATTACTACTTGTATAAGTGATATTTCCAGTCGATATGGTAGAAACTGCACTATTGAATGGTTCTGTTCCTGTGTATTTTACAGTTTGTGTGGTGATATTTTCGGGGAAAGCAAGGGCCGGATCTTCTAGTGTGGAGGCATCGATTACTATTTTTTCAATATATGTTGTTGCCGTTGGATTGGACATCGTTACGGTACAATTTGTTGCACTCGTTGTAAACGATAGAGGCGAAGCACCTGTAACCGTTTTTCCATCGCTACCTGTTAAAGTTACTTCACCTCCCTTGAATGTAATGGTATAAGTAAACCCTTTTGTGGTTTCAAACGCAGGAGAAATTAATTTACCAGCCTCTTTTTGAGCTTGTGGCCAATCTTTTGTCTCGGCGTTTGTTGATGGCATTATTTGGTAAAAATTCCAAACATAGTCTTTTTCGTCATCACCTACAAAGATTTGATCTCCTTCATAAGCAACATAGCCATTTCCCGATCCTTTTTTAATTTTACTCCAATCATTGAACGTAACAGTTCCTGTAATTATAGTAGGTTCTTTTACTGTTAATGTGTATTGAATAACTTCCGATTTATAGGTAGATGTTTCTTTTACTTCGGCCTTGATTACGGTTGTTCCTCCGGCAAGGAGCGTTACCAAACCTTGTTGGTCGATGGTAGCTACTTCTTGATTGCTGCTGCTGTACGTGATAGTCGCATCTGATTCAGTTGTTGCTGCACTGTTGTAACTTCCATCTGTTAATGATTTGGTTATATCTCCGGTAATTTCGGTAAATACTAGTTCTGGGTCTTGTAATCCCGCTTTAGATAGAGGTTTAATTTCTATTTTTGAGATATATGCAGCAGAACTTCCTCCTTTTATTGAAACGCTACAACTTGAAGAGGAGACACTAAGTGTAAGCGGGGATGCCCCTTTATTAGTGTTGTCAGTATCGATCTCTGTGATAGAAACACTGTTTCCGCCTCCTGTGTAGTAAACTACTATATCAAACCCATTTTCTGTTTCGATTATAGGAGAAGTTAATGTCCCACTTGTTTTCTTTACTTGTAATGTTTCAGAATTATCTCCTGTCCCGAGCATTACATCTTTAAAATTCCAAGTATAATCTACTCCGTCGCTGCCTACGAATATTTGATCTCCGGCGAAATTATCATAACTCGGTTTACCATTGGGTTCTACTTTTGACCAATCGCCAAAAGTCACATTTTGAGAGATGGTTACACCCCAGCTTGGGACAGTACCACAAACCAACGCTACTAATAAGATAGCTGTGTGTAAGAAGTAATTTTTTCATAGATGTATTATTTTAGAGTTAGAATATTCTATATGGTTTATTTTGAGCCCATTGAAATTAGTATAACAAAAATATAAAAACGAATCGGAAAGAAAAAGCTTTTTTGAAGGAAACTTTATATTTTTAATGAAAATGTCATATCTATTGTTTATTTATCTTTCGTCTCTGAGCCTATAAGCCAGTTGTTCACCATCTCTTTTCAACCCCTCCGGCTCTGCGAGCCACCTCCCCTATATTTTACCTTGCGGGCATTCCCCCCTGTCTCATCTACGATGAGCAGAGGGAGAGGAAATCTGACTCTATCTCCTCCACTGCCGGCATTTTCTAACCCCTCCGTCCTGTGGACACCTCTCCTATATTTTGCGTTGCAAAACACAGGGGAGGAGGGAGGTAAATACTTTCCTCGTATTTGTTTTTCTCCCCTATACGACTAACAGAAGATCTCTATATCGCTTTGCGACCCCCAATGCTACGGGACACGGTAGGGAAGGAGGTTTAAATACCATACCAATAATGCCGCACCACTCTCTCGCAGTTCTAAGAAGGGTGTTGGCAATGCCACGTGGAACACGGCAGGGGAGAGGTGTAAAAATGTTCCCTTTGTCAAGGGAAAGATGGAAAGTCGGTAATTTTATGTCTTGTGCGGTGTGAAGTGCATTATATTCATGCGATGTAAAAATCCTCGATTATTCCTTCACAGGCATCTTCCAAGATATTCAATACATTCTCAAAGCCGTCGGCTCCACCGTAATAAGGGTCGGGGATACAATCTACCGGGTAATGTCGGCAATAATCGGTTACACGCTTGACTTTTGCGGCTTCTTCGGGAGAGTCGGCCATAGAACGGAGCGTATCGATGTTGTAATCGTCCATACCCAAAATCAAATCGAATTTCTCGAAATCATCGGGTCTTACAGGGCGACTGCGATGTTCCAGCAAATATCCGCGTCGGGCAGCGTGTGAACGCATGCGAGGGTCGGGTAATTCTCCGGCGTGACCGCTGTAAGTCCCGGCAGAGTCTACCTCGAAGCGACCGGTTATCCCCCGTTGTCGAAGCATATGTTTAAATACTCCTTCCGCAGCCGGCGAACGGCAAATATTTCCGAGGCAGACGAAAAGTATTTTAACGGGTTTCTTTATCTCCTTTTCCATTTTAAATCGAATTTAATCCAGCCGAGATTGAGTAAAGGTGGAAACAATAAAGAACAGGTGTACCGTTATTCTTCTATCCCGAACAACTCTTTCAAAATGAGTTTGGTTGCTCCGGCATGAGTCGAAATGTAATCACCTGCATTTTTGCTGGCAGAGGCTAAGTATTTGGGATTGGTTAGTAGTTTGTCGGCAACGGTTGCAAATTCTTGACTGTTGTGGATTGCAAAGCCGCCTCCGCATGCTATGAGTTCGCGGGCTTCTTTGAATCGGCGATGGTTAGGTCCGAAAATAACAGGTATGTCATATACGGCGGCTTCGGCAATATTGTGTATGCCGGCTCCGAATCCTCCACCGACGTAAGCGACGGTTCCGTATCTGTAAATGGAGGAGAGAAGCCCGAAGCAGTCTATGATGAGGCAATCATACGACTGTACGGTGTCGATTGTGGCTTGTGTGTAACGTATGGCCGGGCGTTTCAGTAGTCTCTCTATCGATTGCAAATGAGATTCGTGTATTTCGTGTGGGGCCAGAATGAGTTTGATATTATCGTTGTGATTGAAATATCGAGTAATGAACTCCTCGTCTTTGGGCCACGAGCTGCCGGCAATAAGTATCTTTTTCCCTTGTGCGAACGCTTCGACAAGAGGTAATTCTTTGGCCGTGCGACGAATGTCGCCGACCCGGTCGAAACGAGTGTCACCTACGATCGATACATTGTCGATGCCTATACTGGCGAGTAGTTGTCGGGAGCGTTCGTCCTGTATATAAAGGTGGGTAAAGTTTTTCAAAATGCGACGAAAATATCCTCCATAAGAACGGAAGAATATTTGTTTGGGGCGGAAGATAGCCGAGACAATATACGTGGGTATATTCCTGCGTTTAAGTTCGTTGAGGTAGTTCGCCCAAAATTCATATTTAATAAATATGGCTTTCGTGGGTTTGGTCAAGTCGAGGAATCGTCTTACATTGCCCGGCAGGTCGAACGGAAGGTAGCAAATAAGATCTGCTCCCGAATAATCTTTGCGGACTTCGTAACCCGACGGAGAGAAAAACGTGAGTAATATTTTGGTATCGGGTTGCGCTTTTTTTATGGCTTCGATAAGCGGACGTCCTTGTTCGAACTCTCCGAGGGACGAGGCATGTATCCACAAATAACCTCCTTGCGGATCGGCATGCCGGGAGAGGTAATCGAAGATTCCTTTTTGTCCCTGAGTCAGTTTCCGGGCCTTGACATTTCGTATTCCGGCGAGTGCGACTAATTGTTTATAGCAATATATTCCAAAATTATAAATCGATTTCATAGCGGCGATTTTCTCTTGTCGGGTTACAAGATATTTTTCAGGTAACCTCGATTCTGTTTTCCCTTACGGTTTTTCCATGCTTGGTCGTCTATATAGAATCGTAGGGTGAGTTGCTGTTGAAAATCGAGGTTGCCGGGCGTATAATGCAGGTTGCAGGAAGCTATGCAGTTAAGATAACTTTTGCGGAAAATGTAGGCGTATATATCCGTGCGATTATAGGTCGAAGACTGGTAGAACGGATCTCCCTGATTGAGCTGAGCTCCTAATTGGGGATAAAGGGGCATTTGCGAACCTCCTTTGTAAAATGTGTTGTGTAGACCCAAGAAGCGCCATTCGGCCAATAAGTCTATGAGAATGCCTTGCGGGTGATGCCACGTCCCGACGTTGCGAAGCCGGTCGAGACTGATGTGATACCCCACTTTGAGGGTCAAGGTGTCCAACGGTGTGTATGTGGTTAAATCCAGTCCGATGTATGGGCTGGCGATGAGATTGTCGGTAACCGTATAGCGGCTATCCGAATTACGAGGACGAGCCAAGTGATTCATCACCAAATGCCCTCCGGCGAAAAGGTAGGGCAGGGGTTGCCACCGGCCGTTGAATACAGCCATGAAAGCCTCTCGTTTTACCTCGGTCTGTACTTGTCTCCAATCGATATAGAGCTCGGCGAATCCTTTGGTATGTATATACTGGAATAATGCACCTGCTATGTTGGGACGGAAGTAGGTGAGAGAATCGTATTGCAAGATTGCCGGTACGTTTTCGATTAATTGGGTACGGGGAAACATACCCAACGACATTCGGAATTTGGAGGTATCGTAACGGTAATAGACCGTGGGGTGCACTTTGGCCTCGCGAGTAGATCCGTCGATGGGTTGTACCCATGAGGCTCCTGCCATGATCGTGCTATGTCCTATTCTGATACCGATTTCGGGAGACAAGCGTGTCCCGAAAAAAGTTTGGGACTGAGCTTTGGAATAACCGAACTCCCGATTGTCGAAAAATCCGGTCATATCTACGCTCCAAGCTATTTGCTGAGCCTTTGCAGGAAACAGCGCAGCAAGGAGAATAATCAAAAGCAGTGTATGTGGCTGTCTGTATTTCATTAACCTAAATATTCGATAGCCCGCTCGATACGCTTGATAGTCTCTTCTTTGCCCATGATTTCCGTAATGTCGAACATGTGAGGCCCTTTACATTCCCCAACTACGGCCAAACGGAAAGCATTCATGACGTTACCCAAATGGTAACCGTTCTGTTCGATCCAACCTAATACGACTTTTTCGGCCGGGGCAGACGAGAAGTCGTCCATATTGCGTAATATTTCGATGAGTTCGCGCATTTGAGCGGGGGTCTCTTCTTTCCAGCGTTTTTTTTACCGATTTTTCTTCATAGGTAGTCGGTGCGACAAAAAAGAAAGCTGCTTGATCCCACAATTCTTTTACGAAACTTACGCGACCCTTTACAAGGCCTATGATACGGGCGACGGTGGATTTATCGGCTTTTATGCCTTTTTCTTCGAGAATAGGCATGAATAACTCGGTGAGCTCTTCGTTGCTTTTCTCCTGTATGTATTTGTGGTTAAACCATTTCCCTTTTTCATAGTCGAACTTAGCCCCGCTTTTGCTACATTTTTCGAGAGAGAAGAGTTCGATAAGTTCGTCCATCGACATGATTTCCTGATCGTTACCGGGATTCCAACCTAACAGGGCGAGGAAATTAACCACGGCTTCGGGCAGGTAGCCCGACTCGCGATATCCTGAGGATACTTCGCCTGTTTTGGGGTCGTGCCATTCGAGCGGGAATACGGGAAATCCCAACCGGTCGCCGTCTCGTTTGCTTAACTTGCCTTTACCGTCGGGTTTCAACAACAGGGGCAAATGGGCGAACCGCGGCATGGTGTCTTCCCAACCGAAAGCCCGGTAGAGCAATACGTGCAACGGAGCCGAGGGTAACCACTCTTCTCCACGGATTACGTGGGAGACAAGCATTAGATGGTCGTCGACGATATTCGCCAAGTGATAGGTGGGCAGGTTGTCTGCCGATTTGTATAGCACTTTGTCGTCGAGAATGGACGAGTTGATGGTCACTTCTCCTCTGATAAGGTCGTCGACTACGATGTCTTCGCCCGGCTCTATTTTGAATCTTACGACATATTGTTGTCCTTGTGCGATGAGGGAATCTACTTCCTCTTTGTCCATTGTCAGCGAGTTTCGCATTTGCATGCGAGTGGAGGCGTCGTATTGGAAGTTGGCGATTTCGTTTCGCTTGGCTTCCAATTCGGCGGGAGTATCGAATGCGATGTAGGCTTTTCCCGCATCGAGCAGTTGATTTACATATTTACGATAAATGTCTTTTCGTTCCGATTGTCGGTAAGGTCCGTAATTTCCGCCGTAGCTGACCCCTTCGTCGAACTTGATTCCCAACCATTCGAGGGCTTCGATAATGTATGCTTCGGCTCCCGGCACGAAGCGTTGAGAGTCGGTGTCTTCGATACGGAAGATCATATCTCCGTGATTTTGCTTGGCAAACAAATAGTTATAGAGAGCGGTACGAACCCCGCCAATATGTAATGCTCCCGTGGGGCTTGGTGCGAAACGCACTCGGACTTTTCTTTCGGACATATTCATATAGTTGAAAACTCGGCAAAATTAAACATTTTTTTTGTTTTTGGATATATAAACCGGCATATATTATATTGTGGGTGTTAAGAGCCATTTATATATTCTGTTTAATCGTTCAACTCGGCCAATATTTTTTGGAGAGCTTCGTCGGTCTCGAATAATTTGGATTTGCAGAATTTCAATAATTCGAGCGAACGTGTCGTGCATTTTTGCAGCTCGTCTATTTCGTATTCGTTGTTTTGTAATTTGTTTACAATCGTTTCCAACTCGGCTATCGCATCGGAGTAGGAGAGAGTCGTTTTTTTAGCCATATATATTTTATTTTGTTTTCGAAGGTTCTGTTTTTTCTATCCGGCTTGTCGTTTTGCCATCGGCAAAGATAGTCTCTATCGTGTCTCCGGGAGATAGCTCTGCGACACTTTTAACGACCCGGTTGCCGTGGAGGGTCAGGCTGTATCCTCGTTCGAGTAGTGACTGGGGAGACAATAGCCGGACAGTCTTTTCCGTATGGTCGAGCTTGTTCCTTTCCGAATCGATAACGGCTCGTAAAGCGAGTTTGATTTGTTGGGTTAACAATCCGGTTTTATGTTTTTCTCCGAGTATCAGTCGTTCGATGAGCAGTGGAAGTGTGGAGGCCGTGCGTTGTATTGTCTGCTTTTCCCGGTCGATTCGATTACGGACTTCTGAGTTGATCGTGTGAGACAGATTGACGGCATATGTGTCGGCTTCGTGCATACGAGCGATAATCCATTCGGCTGCCGCCGTAGGGGTTTTTACCCGTGTGTTGGCTACCATGTCGATAACGGTGTCGTCTCGTTCGTGCCCGATACCGGTAATGACAGGTAGTGGGAATTGGGCTACATTGACGGCCAGAGGATAACTGTCGAAACTATTCAAGTCGGACGTCGCTCCGCCTCCCCGAATGATGACGACACCATCGAACAACTTTTCGTGCCGGTTGATTCGGTCGAGGGCATGAATGATAGATTGTTCTGTTTGGTCGCCTTGCATGGCCGCCGGGAAGAGAACAGTGTATATTTTGTACCCGTAAGAATTGTTTTGTATTTGATTCATAAAGTCGCCATAGCCGGCGGCCGACGGAGAAGATATGACCGCTATGCGTTGCGGCAGTATCGGCCACGTGAGCTCTTTGTTCATGTCGGCCACTCCTTCTTCCCGAAGTTGTTGCAGTATGGCGGCTCGACGACGGGCCGCATCTCCCAACGTATAAGCAGGATCGATATCGTGTACGGTCAGGTTATAACCGTATAGCTCGTGAAAGGAGATACTGACTTGTATGAGTATTTTGATACCCGATGTGAACAGTTGTCCGGTCGACTGCTCGAACCACGGTTGCAATAATCGGAATGTCGTCGCCCAAATGGTGGCTCTGGCTTTGGCTACGGTTTTCCCGGATTGTTCTTCTTTCTCGATCAGTTCCAAATAACAGTGACCGGAAGGGTGTATTCTCGCCTCGCTGATTTCGGCGCGTACCCAATACCGTTCCGGCAAAGACTCTTGTAGGGTATTGCGCACGCAAGCATTTAGTTCGAGTAGTGAAAATTCTTTTTTCCCGGAGGTCATAACCGTTGTATTTTTTGAGTCCAATAATTTGATTGACAGCGGGCTGCCAGTATATATATTCCTTTTTTCAATGTGTACAAGGGCGTTTCGGAATTTTCCGAAACATTATACTCTTGTATAATAACACCTTCCAAAGTGTATATGTGGAGGGCAATCGAGGTCTCGCCGATCGGTAGCCTTTTTATTTTTATGATGGGGATTCCTTCTCTGTAAATGATTTGTAGAGGAATATCCCCTTTTAGGGAGGGTTCGATTCCCGTTCCTTGACGATAGGCTGCATAGAAATCGGGTATGCCGTATCCCATGACGGAATCGGGTGTTAAAGATTGCGAACTGTTATTTTTGATAAGTCCGACGATTTCCTGTGCAGAAAGGTCGGGAAGAGCTTGTCGCAGACAGGCTGTAAGTCCTGCTATTATCGGTGCGGAAAACGAGGTCCCGTCTTTCCATGCCGTGTTTCCTTCGGAAGTTATTGTTGCGGCGGTAACCCCGATTCCCATGATATCGGGCTTAATGCGGCCGTCGGCCGTAAATCCCCTGCCGGAGAAATATGCAGGTTTCAGGTTGGGTGAAACTGCTCCTACCGTGAGAACGCCATCGACATCGCCCGGAAAAGTTATCTTTCCCCAGTTGTTACCTCCTTCGTTCCCTGCACTTACCACGATGAGCAATCCTTTTTGTACTCCCATAGCGGCTGCTTGGGAAATAAATGCCGATTTGCCGTCAAGTTGATCCCATGTGTGGTTGAACCGGGAATCGTCGAATTCGGAGTAGCCGAGAGAAGAGGTTATCACATCGGCTCCTATGCTGTCGGCATATTCGAGAGCCGCCACCCAATAATCTTCTTCTGCCGGATATTCCGTATCGGTATCTTCCGAACGCAAGAGCCAGTATGCGGCATCGGGGGCTGTACCGATAAAGACGGAACTGTCTTTAACCAACATGGTCGATAGGACGGACGAACCGTGTGTATCCCCGTGTATGAAATCCATTTTCTTGTCTATGAAGTCATGGTTCCCGACAATTTTATTTTGGTCGAACTTGGGGTTGCGGTCTGCGTTGAGGAATCCTCCATCGATGACGGCGATTGTCATTCCTTTTCCGGTGAATCCTGCTCGATGTAATTCGTCCCCGTTGTGTACCTCTATTTGCAGGGTGGCATCTCCGTAGGGATTCTCGGATTCCGATTCGATTTGTTTCTGTCTTTTTTTGAGGTTAGAGACTGGTTGTACGGCTACTCCTAAACTTTTGTGCTTTTTGACGAACGACAGAGAGGCGATTGCCGATAAGTCAGCTGTATCGGTCAATACTATGGTGGCGGTGTTCAGCCATTTCGATGTGGCCAATATACGGGCTCCGAGTTCCGAAAGTTTTTTTAATCGGACGGGGTCTATGGGTAAATCGGTGGAGTCTATGGGAATATTCTGTTTTTCCCGATGGGCGATAGCCTGTTCCGATAAGAATTTCTCGGGTTCATCGACCGAGTGAACCGATTCGGGCTTGTCGTTGAACCATATCCGATATTGTTGCTCTTGTGCTATATTATTGGCTGTGAAAGCGATGAAAAAGGATAATAGCAGTATCGGGCGTATCATAGAGCATACTTTTTTAATAACCGTTGATCGGCAATGATTCCACCGCCGATAATACAGTCGTTCTGGTAAATGACTGCCGATTGCCCCGGAGTTACCGCCGAAGCATCGGATTGAAAGCAGACTATCCATTCGTTAGGAGTTTCTCCTTTGCGAAGGGTCGCTGGTATAGCCGCACTGCGGTAACGAATTTGAACGTCGACCGGTTCCGATGTATTCAGAATGCCGGGTATGGTTTCGATAACATCGGTAATAACCATATTCCGGGTGAGCAGTTCCGACCGTTCTCCCAACCGTATCGTGTTTTTTATCGGATTTATGCGGGTGACGAACATGGGCTTCCCCAAAGCTATCTCCAATCCTTTGCGCTGCCCTATGGTATAGAATGGGAATCCTTTGTGCTGTCCGAGTTTCCGTCCGGCGGCATCGATAAAATATCCTCCTGCCACTTCCCTGTCTAAGTTGGGAAGTTGTTCACGTAAAAAGTCCCGATAGTCTCCCGGTATGAAACAAACTTCCATACTCTCTTTTTTTTCGACTTTTTCGTGGAATCCTTTTTTCTCGACGTATTGTTTTATTTCCTCTTTGGTGATGTCGCCTAACGGGAAAATGGTTCTGGCAAGTTCCTGCTGTCCGAGTCTCCACAAAAAGTAAGATTGATCTTTTTTAGGATCGGCGCCCCTGTTTAGTATGAAGCGATTATTTTTCCGTGAAATCCGAGCATAATGTCCGGTGGCGACCCATTGGCAATTCAATCGGTTTGCTTCCTGCAAGAGGTAATGCCATTTGAATTGTTTATTGCAAAGAACACATGGGTTGGGAGTATTCCCTTTTAAATATTCGTCGGTAAAACTTTTTATGACCGTTCTCTTGAAATCGTCTCTTACATCGAGAATGTGGTGTTCTATTCCTATCTTCTCTGCCAGTTCTTTGGCCTCTATGGCAAATTGAGGAATCGTTTGTCCTTCGTTCGGGAAATGTCGGGGTAAATCCCACATGCGCATGGTGAGACCGATTACTTCGTACCCTTGTTCTTGTAATATCATGCATGCGGCAGAGCTGTCGATACCACCGCTCATGCCTATCAATACTCGTTTGTCAGAATCCATAGCGTTTCGTGTTGCTGCAAAAATACGGAAAGGTGAAAACCGAATAAAATGTATTCGCTCATTTTTATGTCGAGTTGTATCCTGTTTCGCATCTATTGCAAAAATAGCGAACTTTTACGAAGCCAGATACAATCTGTTCATAAAAACGTATCTGTTGAGAATGTTAAAAAACGGGGAGTTTTTGGACGTCTCATGGGAAAAAGAGTATCTTTGAAAAAATATTGGGAATATAAGCGTTTAGAATATTACCTCTATTCGGAATCAGCAAAATTCTTTTTATGGTGGGGTAATAGACAACTAAGCGCCTACGCTTGTTATATGGACAAGCGTGGGCTGGTTGTTTATCCACCAAAGGTTTTGCTGAACCTCGAATAGGATAAACTATCAGGCTCACGCTTTTTTATTTTAAAGTTTCGTGAGTCTATTTCGTTTAGACGAGATTACGAAAGAGGGGATTTTCCTGTTTATTTTCTGCGAAAAGACCATGAATTGAACTTGTGGGCTACTTATTGGGTCATAGCCCTTTTTTTCTGAGAATTGTTTGGTTAAAGAAATCGCAGAAAAGAGAAGAGAAGGCTGTTGATTTTACGGCTTTCTCTTCGTTATTTTTCCAAAAGTACTACGGCATAAGCAGAAATTCCTTCCTCTCTTCCTGTAAAGCCTAATTTTTCGGTAGTAGTGGCTTTAATGGATATATCTTCAAGATCGATACCCATACATTCTGAAAGTGTTTTTTGCATGAGAGGAATATGAGGATTGAGTTTAGGGCGTTCGGCGCAGACCGTTATATCGGCATTTCCTATCGAAAATCCTTTTTCTCGAATGAGCTCCACGGTCTTTTTTAGTAAAATCTTGCTGTCTATGTTTTTATATTCGTTGGCCGTATCGGGGAAGTGAAATCCTATGTCACGCATGTTCGCCGCTCCGAGCAGGGCATCGCATAAGGCATGGATAAGAACATCGGCATCGGAGTGTCCCAGAAGTCCGAGGGTGTGCTCGATACGTATTCCTCCTAACCATAATTCCCGTCCTTCGACCAATTTGTGGACATCGAATCCGAAACCTATACGTGTTTTCATCGTCTTCCCAGAAGGTCTTTAAGCCCGTCCATGTCGAACGAGAGGGTGAAACGAAGTGTTTGATCCAAAGGACTTGTTTGTGCTGTTGCCACCATATATGCCGCATCTATTTTCAATACATTCAAGGAAAATCCGGCTCCGAAAGAAAAATATTTGCGGTTTCCTTTGTATTTGTTTTCATTGAAGTATCCGGCTCTCAGGAAGAATTGTTGATTGTAAGAATATTCGGCTCCTATCGAAAAGTTTATTTCTCGAAGCTCCTCTTTGAATCCTCCCGGAGCATCGGTAAACGATTTGAATATACCGGATATAGGTGAGGTATTTTGCCATTTCTCTTTGGCTTCTTCATACTCTTCTTCTGTTTCGTAATTGGAAATTTGAGGGGTAGAAGGAACTAATAATTTGTTGAGATCGAGGTTCAACGATAGTGTGTTATATTCGGCTAATGGAAAAAGAAACGATGTACCTATTTTCAAATTAGTAGGTAGGAATGCGTTTTCATTACCTCCGTCATAAGATACTTTGGTTCCGATGTTGGAGATATTGAAACCTAAAGACCATTGGCATTCGTTACGACCTATGATGGGATAAGTCGTGTAGTATCCCGATATATCGGCAGCGAAGGCCGATGCACCCGATGCATCGGAAACACTCGATTCGTCGTAATGAAACCCTAAGTCGGAATAAATGTAACGGAATACGACACCCATAGAAAATTTATCGGACAATTTGCGGGAATATCCTACATCGAAAGCCATTTCATAAGGGGTTATGCTATTTTGTGCGTTTCCTTGATTATCGGTGAGTACGATTTCTCCCAATGAAAAATAGCGTAAAGAGGCACTTAATGCCTGTAAATCGCTGCTCCCCAATTTCCAATACCCCGCTAAATAGGCCAAATAGATGTCGTTTACCAGTTTGCGTAACCACGGAGTGTACGATAGAGATACACCTGCTTGGCTGTAAGCGAAAGCATATTTGGAAGGGTTCCAGAATTGAGAGTTTGCATCGGGGTCGGTGGCGACACCTAAGTCACCCATCGATGCTCCACGAGAATCGGGGGTTATACTTAGCGAAGTGACTCCTGTATTGATAGGGTTGAATTCATTCTTGGTCGAATTTCCGTTGGCTGCAAGGGCATATACCGGCAAGAATAGCGATACAAGAATAATTGTTATAATATAAAAAGACAGTCTTTTCATCTTTGCTGACATTACGAATTACATGTATATAATAAACAGAGAATCGTGGGGATTATTGCGTGATAACCACGATTTTTTTAGCGGGTGTAACGATTGTCCCGGCAGATGTTTCGAAATAACCCTTGCAATAGTATTGACCGGCGGATACTCTTTTTCCGTTGTTGTCTTGGAGATTCCAGGTCAAGGGGAACGGGTTATTCTCGGTCGTTTCATACGACCAGATTTCTTCGCCTAAGGTGTTAGTAACAGAGATTCGGGTATGTTTCGATTCTGTGACGTCGTTCCCGTTTTGGTCTTGACACGAGATTGTCGCTCTTTCGGTCGCCGGTTCTTCTTCAAGGGAGATGGTATATGTTTCGCTGTTCTCTTTGACTTCGAAAGCTATGGTTACTTCCGATGAATTTCCTAAGGTGTCGAATACTTTGAATGTAAGTGTATGCAATCCGTTACTCAGTCGAGGGAGGGGGTATATGAATTCTCCTTCGGGAATCTCGCTTTCTGCGATAGGCTTGTAATAGCGAGCGACGTTTTCTTCGATACATGCGCCATCGAGCGATAAGGTCATTTGTTTGCCTAAGCTGTTTCCGCTCCATATACCGGAAGGGTCCGAGAATTTACAAACGAACGTGGCCGGATTGTTTACTAATATTCCTTCGGTGAAGGAATCGTCGTTAATTCCGGCGAACTCGATGTCGGGGCCTTGTATATCTTCTGTTATCGGTTCGACAGCCGTGCTGACGATTAATTTATCGGTATATCCGTTGGCTTCTCTGCCCGATTCGTCATAGGCGTACAAATTTAGCAGCCCGGATTTTCCGGAATGTGAATTGTCAATCGGGAGTGTGACGGTGATTCGGAATGTCCCGTTTTGTATCGTGCCTTTACCGGTAGTCAATAAATCGGGGCGATGCGTATAAGTCCATGTTTTTTTGTCTTGATGTGCCAATGTGGTGAACTGTTTTTCTTTGTCATATAGGTTATAGTATATATAACCGTTGAAATCGGAAAGTAGCTCATTTTGGTGAGATCGTATTTCACCCTCCACCGTATAATTTTTGCCCGGAATCATTTCGATATTTTTTTTGCCGCTATTTCCGTTTATGCGGGTAACTTGTATGGAATGTTCGGGGTAAGCAAGTTTTAAAGCCGGGTCTCCGATAAGAACGTAGTTGAGTTTGTTCTTGTCGATTTCGGTGTTGAAATCTCGTTTAGCCAGTTTTAAAACATCTCCGATTCGTAAAGGAGAACCATTGGAATCCCGTTCTAAGAGTCGCTTCATTAATCGTCGATTGATTTTATCGTTTCCATCGGTATAAACCACACGGGTAGTCGTTATTAAGGCTATGGCTCCGGCAGAGGGGTTGAGGAATACGTTCTCTCCGGCTGAAACGTCTTCTGCGTCGAATTGGCAGTAGTCGCATGTGATAGTGATAAATAGGGGTAACCGCGTATTGGTAAGATGGTCCATTTCATATCGGGAAAATAATCCTTCTCCGGTAAACCCTACTTCGGGGTCATTGTGTCCTATATAGTTGAAGACGAGCATACCTTCATTAAATTGTTTCATCAACTCTCGATTGGCTTCGGGGTATTTTTGTGTTTGGGGATCCATGTAATAGGAGTCGATGTATATTTTGTTCACTCTGAATCCCAATCTCGGTTGAGAAGTATTTTTGAGTAAAAGGGTGTCACTTCCTCTATCGGCTTGTTCGGCGTGTATCGCTTCGTCTCCATCGTCGGCAGCTATGCAGATATTGTTTTTCCATGAGGAGAAGTCTTTGTCGTGTACATACCGATATAGTTTATCTACTACCAATCGTGCATTTTTAATCGAGGAAATGGGAAAACGACCGATTCCTAAACATACTTTATCGACCTTTATTTCTTCGCCCGAATTGTCTTCCAAGAAACCGAAATAATCTTCTATAACGAATGATTCTCGTTCGTCGATACTTGTTTTCGATTGGTAGGTAAGTAACATGTTGCATTCGGGTGAATGTAACTTTTCCATAGATTTGCGGTTGTTGTAAGAACCGTCTCCGAAAAGAAGCAGATAACGCGGACGAACATTTTCATTACCTTCGGCTCTGTCGTAAAACATTTTCATTAATCTTCGATAGGCCGAGGCATCGGGTGCTCCCGATGAAAATTCGTTGAAAATTTTTTCTTGTTCAATAACTGCGACGGTTAGTCCTTCTTCTCTGTGCAGCTGAGCTACGCGTTCGGCTTCTGTCTGTAATGCTGCCGGGGTGATGATCGTTAGTTCGGGGATATTCAATGCGTGTAAGTTTTGGTTTTCGATTTGCCGCACGAAGGACGGAGAAGGAAAATTTTGTTCTGGGTCGAACGCAATGAACTCTCTGAGCTGAGCATCTTCTGGTGTAAATGAGGTTGTGTTGTTATCGAATGAGGTTGTAATGTTTTTCGGTCTATGAGGCGTAGTGACGTCCCAAACCAATGTTGTGGCTGTACTGTTTTCTATTCGGTAATAATTGTCGGTTTGCCGGTTGATAAAACGAAAGCAGACTTGCCCGTTATATAATTGTAACTTACGTTTATAATTGAGTCTGATGTAATCGAGATATGCCGATAGGGTTGTTCCTGTACTGGCGTAGCGAAGGCTTATCGTTGATTCTTCCTCGGCTCGGCTCACTGTTTTAAGTGGGGAAGCTACTCGAAGAAATTCATGGCTATCGTAATATTTTGTGATTTTGTTCGAGGTATTGGTCGGTAATTCGGTCCCATTGTAAGAAATGTGTATATACCCTTCGCTTCCACTGATTTTTGCTCCGAAAGATACTCTTATTTTTATCGGAGAGGGTTGTGCTCCCGATAGGTGAAACGTGAAGTCTTGATTCGAATTCGATAGAAAATCTTCACCGAAGAAATTTTGTCCCGTTTTGCCTACCGATATTAATTCTTTTTCGTGTAGGGCATAGTCGTCGAATACGGTAATCGGGGTATCGATTTCGGTCGGTAAGGAAGATGATATGGTAGGAAAGTCGGTAGATTCGATGTTTCTATCTGTCAGGAAATAGCAGGCATATGTAGAATAGGGGTGAAGCCGATGTACAAATTCTTGACTGGCAGAATCGAAAGACCATTTGGTAGTGCCTTGCGAATAAAAATATAGTTTGTTGTTATGCCGCCAAAGTGGAATTTGCGGTAGGTCGTCTATGTAGTTATCGCTGTTTGCAAACAGTTCATCGATGACGGTTCCTCCATATCCGAACAGTTTTATTTTTGAAGGGTCTGTAAAACCCCAAGCCCTCAAAGAGTCTTCTGTTATTTGGTAAATTCCTGCATCGGTTGTCGATATCTTTACCCAATTGCCTTCCGCTAATATGGAGTTTTCTGCATAGTCTTGTCGATCTCTTCCGTATGTAGGTTGGAGTAAAATATAAAAACAAGCTATAATGGATAATATTCTTTGTTTTTGTGTTCGCTTAATCGTATGAGGCATTGGTATAAACTAATGGCTATTTAACAAAAAAATCAAGAACTTTTGTTTCTTCCAAATACCCTTCGAGATGGTCTCCTATTTTTACGGGTCCTACTCCTGCCGGTGTTCCGGTAAAGATGAGGTCTCCTATTTTCAAGGTATAGAATTGGCTGATATAAGCGATGAGTTCATCGATGTGGAAAATCATATCTTGACTATTGCCTTGTTGTACTTTTACTCCGTTTATAAACAAAGAGAAATTTATATTGTCGGCTTTGGGTGTTTGTTCGGGTAATGGAATGAATTGTCCGATGGGAGCCGAGTTGTCGAATCCTTTTGCAATGTCCCACGGATTTCCGTTCGCCCTTGCTTCGGCTAGCTTGTCCCTGGCCGTGAGGTCGATGCCTACCGTTACAGAGTCGTAGTATCGATGTGCAAATTTACCGGCTATGTTTTTCCCTAATCGGGAAATGTGGAAAACCAATTCGGTTTCGTATTCGATACGGTCGGAGAATTGAGGTAAAAAAAAATGGCTTCCCGTCTTTTAGTAAAGCCGTTTCGGGTTTAAAAAAAATGATGGGATTTTGAGGAGTTTCTTTTTGGTTCATCTCTGCATTGTGTCCTCTATAATTCCAACCGACGGCAATTATTTTCATGAGATTTACTTGATATTATTTAACCGATTGAACATAACGGCTAAATGAGCATAAATAGATGTGTTTTGAATAACTATATGTTTGGGAACTCGAATCCGGTAAGGGGTAAAGTTCCAAATCGCTTTGATACCTCCGGCTATCATCTCTTCTGTCGCACTTTGAGCTTTGTCTATCGGGACGGTCAATATTCCTATTTGGACACCCAACTCTTTTTGCTTTTGAGTGAATTGAGACAGGGGATATACCGGAATATGATTAATGAAGGTTCCTGCCAACTCGGGTTTGACATCGAACCCGGCAACGACTTCGAGACCGTATTGCGACAATCCCGAATCTTGCATGAGCGCGGCCCCCAAACTTCCAACTCCGAAAATGAATGCTTTGTGCATAGACGTGAATCCGAGAAATTCTTCCAGTACTGCGACTAACGAATTTATTTCATAACCGACACGTGTTTTCCCCGAAATATTGATAAAAGAGAGGTCTTTGGCTATTTTCGACGAATCTACGCCTATTTCCTTTGCTATTTGTGTGGAAGAAACATATTCTTCTCCTTTTGTTTGTAGCAATTTTATATAAGCCAAATACCACGGAAGCCTGCGAAGCGAAGGCTCCGGTAATTTAATTGTAGATTTCGATTCCGAATTATACATCTTTTTGACTGTTTGATATACAAAGATATAACAAAATACTGAAATTTGGTTCAAATATTTTTTACTCGATCCCTTAAAAGGGATCGGCGATGTATATCCTTGTCGAAGAAACAGTCTATTCTCTGCCGGTCACACAGAGTTTTTTCGAACGAGTGGTTTCGTGTTCGTTATCGGTCGATATAATCGCTTTGTACAAGTAGATACCACCGGGAACCCGAGTTCCGCTACCGTCGGTCAAATCCCATGTAATCGGGTAGGACTTGTACATGTCGGAGAGACCTTTCCCCGTATAACGCCATACTTCTACTCCCATCAGATTATATACCGATATGGTTACGTTTATCACGGCATCCGGTCTGTTGTGTCTCAAATAGAAATTTGTCGAAGTGCTGGCCGGGTTACGATCGGCATACAAGTCATAAATAACAGGTTTTAATCCGGCCTTTACCGTAAAGCCTATTTCGGTTTCCGACGAATTGTTTTCGGTGTCCCACACTTTTAATCGTAAAGAGTGTTCCCCTTCGCTCAGTCCGCTCAAAGGGTATGCGATAAACCCTCTGCCGAATTCGCCCAATGCAGGTTGGAAGTAAGAAGATACGTCGGTATATACGGTTTTATCGTCTAAGGTAATAGTCATCTGATGCCCGATACCGGCATCGGATATGTTTATTCCCGATTCATCATACACCTCGGCCATAAACAGAGGCGATTCGTTGACCGTATCACCGTATTTGAACTCTTCGGAGTTGAGGTAGGCAGAATATATCTGCGGACCTTCAAAATCTTCGTTCGAGTCGTCGTTAAATCCTCCTACGATAAAGTTGGATTCATTGCCGTTTCCCTCTTGACCTTCATCGTTATAGCAATATAGATTTATCAATCCCTTGTCATCGGCAAAGTTGATTTCTCTCGGGACTTTGAATGAAATTTCAAAAATGCCGTTGACGATAGAGTCTTTTCCCACATAAAGGCGGTTGCTCCTTTCTTTAAATTCTATGGCTTTGCCTTCCTCTCCATAGCCGTGGGTTACTACGGTTACTTCGGAATCATAGACCGTCGGACAGATGATACCGTTATAATCGGTCGCTTTTTCTCCGCCGGGGGTATATATCTCTCCCTTTATAGAAACGGAGTCTCTCGCTTGTATGGTCGGTGTGGTTTGAGTGATGTCATGCCCGTTTATTTCGGTTACCTTAATTTGGTAATCGGGGTATAATAATTTTAGAGCCGGATCTCCCAATAGGGTGTAGTTCAATTTGTTGCTGTCTGTTTGTGCAATGTTGCATTTCGCTTCACGCAATATGTCGCCGAGTCGTGGATACTCGTGATTTTCATTTTTTTTGAATATTTGTTGCGCTACACCACTGTTGAGATAGTGATTGTCGCTGATATAAACGACTCGGGTCGTGGTGATGAGGGCTATACCTCCTCCGTTCGGATTCAGGCAAAGGATTTCTCCACCCGATGTTTCTTCGTGATCGTAACGTCCGAAGTCACAAGTCGCTGTGATAAACAGTGGCAACCTTTTTAAATACATGGATTGAATGTCGCCTATATTCAATAAATCTTCATGTGTCCATGCCACGGTACTGCCGTGACCTATATAATCTACTACGAGAACGCCGTCATCTAAAATTTGTAATAATTTTTTCTTGGCCGAAGGGTATGTTCGTCCCGTGGAGCCTATTTCTGCCGTGTAAGCATCCGTGTAGACTTTGTTGATGAAACAGTGGGCATCGCTATTCTCCATAATGCTGCAAATCTCTTCGGCCTGTTCCATGTGAATGGCATAATTTTCATCGTCGGCGACGACAAGAACCTGATTTTTCCAAGAGCCCTTATCGTTATTCTCTATATAATTGTATAATTTGGATACCACATCTTTGGCTTCTTGTTCGCTTTTTATGGGCAAACGGCCTATATTGACACGGAGTTTATCCGACGCTATTCTATTCCCGGAATCGTCGTCGAGGAATCCGAAGTAATCGTCTGTCGTATAGGATTGACGTTCGTCTGTTCCGCTGCCGTGCTGGTATGTGAGGAGTGTGGGGTATTTCACATATTTACCGGTTTCTCCTATTTTTCGGTTATCGTATAATCCTTTTCCAAAAAGCAACAGGTATAAAGGCTCTCCATCGAGGCCGCCTTTTCGATCGAAAAACATTTTCATCAGTCGTCGATAGGCTGTCGCATCGGGTGTTCCCGAGGAGAATTCGTTGAATACGGTTTCATGGTCGATGACAGCTACCTCCATACCGTCGTTCTCATTATGCAATCGGGCGATGCTTTGGGCGTAGGAGATATATTCTTTGGGCGTGAGAATAACCATGTCGGGGGTTGTCAAACCGTGTAAATTTTGGTTAGGCACTTTTTCAATAAACTCTACCGAGGTAACGGTAGCTTGTTCGTCGAATGCAATGTATTCTTCATTTCCTTTCGTAGGCACGAAACGTGCATTACCGTTGTTGACGTTGGGTTTGATAGAAACGGGATTCAGAGGATCCGATATATCCCAGATATGAGTCGTCGCCGAGTATCCTTGCAGGTTATAGCAACTGTTCGCAGGGAGCTGACCCAGCCGGAATTGGATACTTCCGTTGTATAATTGCAATTTCCTTTTGTAGTTGAACCGAAAATAATTGAGACGGGCCATAGAGAGAGAACCTCCGTTTTGTCGGAAAAGGAGCGTAAAAGCCAGCTCCTCGCTGTCGAGGTCGATTTCTTTGAGCGTCGAGGTCATTCTTACGAAGTCATAAGAACTGCTCGATCCTGCTCCTATATTGTCGGTGTTGCTCGATGGAAGAGTTTGTCCATTGCGGGTAAAGACAAGTGTGGCAGTTCCACCTAATATTTTCGCTCCGAAAGAAGTTCTTAATTTTACAGGAGAGGAATTGTCTACACCGGGAAGTTCGAATGTAAAACTCTTAGATGTCGTATAACGGAAATCGTCTCCTAAAAATAATCGTCCTGTCGAACCGGGAGAATATAATTCCTGTTCGTACACGGCGTGTTCGTCGAATGAAGTTATGTCCTGTAATCCGGTCGTTTGTCCCCCTTCCCGTTCGGCGATGGTCGCCGATTGATTTTTACTGTCGGTCAGGAAATAATATCCTGCGGTAGAATATGTGTTTTGTTCATGGTCGTATTCTTTGGTTTTTTCGTTATACGACCATGAAGTGGGGCCTTGTGCGTAGAACAATATTTTACTGTCGGTGCGTATGACGGGTAACTGATTCAGGTCGTCTATATCGTTCTCAGAAAATGTTTCGGGTAGCATGGCGCCTCCGTATCCGAAAACGGTCACGGCCGAGGGATCGGAAAATCCCCATCTACGGAGTTCCCGATAGGTGATTTGGTGAATACCGGATTCGTAAACAGCCACTTTTACCCAATATCCGTCGGTGAGTTGCGATTGGGTCGCATAACGGCTGGGGTTGAGTGCAAACGATGTCTCTATGGTAAAAAAGAGCGTACTTATGCACAGCCATATACGCAATAAGGACAAACGGTTTGCAAAGAATATATCGTGATGTCTCGTAATATCTTTCATCGTATTTTATATAACGGGAAATCGTTCGGTTTATTGCTGAATAAAAAGCGATGCGGGTTGTTTCGTATCGCTATCTTTATTATTTTTGAGGACAAATATAGCGAAAGGTGAGAGCAGAGACAAACGGAAATCGCATTTCCGATTTGGCTATGCCGAAACGCATCCTATATTCTACAAATATAGCGAAAGGCGGGAGCAGAGACAAATGAAAACGGTTTTTGAATTTAACTATGCGAGATTGCCTTTTATATCCTAAATTGATAGAAGAGATAAAATTACCGAAATGAAAAAAAATAATGATTGGAAAGACAGATTGAATGTAGTTTATTCTACGAATCCCGATTTCAAATTCGATAATGGCGAGGAAGATGAACCCGAAACTTTGGAACCGGGGAAACAACAGTTGCGCATATCGTTGGATAAACGTAACAGAAACGGAAAATCGGTTACGCTCGTGACCGGATTTGTCGGTACGGCCGAGGATTTGAAGGCTTTGGCGAAAAAGTTGAAAACCAAGTGCGGGGTAGGAGGGTCTGATAAAGAAGGCGATATATTGATTCAGGGAGATTTCCGTCAAAAAGTGTTGGAAATTTTATTGTCGGAAGGGTATCGAGCTCGCATTATCTGATTTTATGTTACATATATACAAAGCATCGGCCGGTTCGGGCAAGACTTATACCCTGACATTGGAGTATATTAAATTGCTGTTGGGATATAGGGACGAACAGGGGCGTTACCAGTTATATCGGAAGAGCGATGCACAGCATCGACGTATTTTAGCGGTTACATTTACCAATAAGGCGACCGAAGAGATGAAGCATCGTATCGTTTTCCAGCTCGATATATTGGCGCACGATACGGAGAAGTCGCCTTATGTCGATGGCTTGATGCAACTGTTCGGTTGTACGGTTGAACAGATTCGGGGTATAGCTTCGGAGACGCTGTATGTTTTGTTACACGATTTTTCTTATTTCAATATCAGCACGATCGACCGTTTCTTTCAACAAGTGCTTCGGAATTTTACCCGCGAAATTGGATTGCAGGGCAGTTTTGAGATAGAGATGGATAACGATTTCGTTACGGCTTCTGCCATAGACCGCATGTATTCCGAATTGTCCGACGTCGACCAAAAAGGTCTTCTCAACTGGCTGATACATTATGCCGAGGAGCGTATAGAGTCGGGGAACTGGTGGAGCTTGGGAAATCGATCCGAACGGAAAGACGATTTGAGAGAACTGGCCGGGGAGCTATCGAAAGAAACTTATAAATTGTTTCGTAACGAGATACTTTCGCAAATCAAGGATAAGTCGGTTCTTGACGATTATCTGAAAGAGATGCGCCGTATCCGTGTCGAGTTCGAGTCCCTTTTATGGAAATTGGGAGAGGCGGCTATGGCTGTACTCGAACGTTATGGATTGTCGCCCGATGATTTTAAGGGGAAGGGGCGTTCTTGGATTCAGTATCTTAAAAAAATTGTCGATGGAAAAGTGGAGCCTCCGACACAGACTTTTCGGGCAAATGTGGGCAATCGGGACGGTTGGTTTTTGAAAAAAGAAATACCGGCTTGTATAGATAGTCTCTATGAGAAACTTAATCCGGTGTTGCAGGAAATGGTAGATTGTTTCGGAGAACCTTATGTGCGTTACAACACAGCGGTACAAAGTTCGAAGTATATTTATGCTTTGGGGATATTGGTCGATATAGACCGCCGTATCGAGGAGTATGAAAAGGAACATAATGTACTTCTCCTGTCCGATACGGCCGGAATACTCAATGCGGTTATCAACGAGAACGATGCCCCGTTCATTTATGAAAAAATAGGGACGAGGGTCAACCATTTTATGATCGACGAGTTTCAAGACACCTCCAAACTGCAATGGCAAAACTTTGCACCTCTCATAGGAGAGAGTTTGAGCCATGACCACACCGATTTGATCGTGGGTGATGTGAAACAGAGCATTTATCGGTGGCGTAACTCCGATTGGTCTTTGTTGAATGAAGGCGTTCAGTCATTGTTCAGACCGTCGCAGTATAGCGAAAGGTCTATGAATATGAACTATCGCAGTTGTGCCTGCATAGTAGAGTTTAATAATAGAATCTTTGGCGAGGCTGCTCGTTTGTTACAGCAGAAGTTAGAGCGAGAGATCGAGGAGTCTGCTTTGGTCGAAGGGAGCTTCGATGTCAAGATAGAAAAGGCTTATGCCGATATCGGGCAGAGAGTCGCCGATTCGAATCTTTTGCGCAGCGGTCATGTTTCTGTAACGATGTGGGAATCGGATAAAAAGGAGGATTTTTATAACGAGTCCTTAGCTCGTATTCCCGATTTGTTGAGGGATTTACAGGATAGGGGGTACACCCCCGGTGACATAACGTTTTTGACGAGAACTGCCAGAGAAGGGACCATGCTTGTCGATTTGTTGTTGCGTCTGAATTCCGAGAATACCGATGGGCGTTATCGCTACGATGTTATATCGAGTGAGTCGTTGTTGATAAGAAACTCTCCTATAATCAATTTGTTGATAGGAATTTTGAGATATATTCAAGATCCTTCGATCGAATTGAACCGACTGTTGGCTGTCTATGAATATAATAGCCGAAAATTCAAGGCATCTGATGATGCGGTTATTTTGTCTTATTTCGAAGATAGAGAGAACATCGGGAGGCATCTCGATAATGATTTTTTCTCCTTTGTCGAGAGTATTCGCAAAGAGTCTTTGTTCGAGATGTGCGAGCGGATTGTTTCTTATTTTTCAGATGAGGGGGCTGACGAAGGTGAACGGGTGTATATACAGGCTTTTCAAGATTATGTTTTGGATTATTGTCGGGCACATACGGCCGACTTGGGTTCGTTCTTGTCGTGGTGGGACGATAATGAGGATAAGTTGTCGGTGACGACTCCGCAGGAGCAAGATGCCATGCGGGTAATGACTATACATAAATCCAAAGGCCTTGAATTTAAAGTCGTAATCATTCCTTTTTGTAATTGGAGTTTGGATCATCAGTCCAATCAAACCAATTTTGTCTGGTGCCGTACTCATGAAGAGCCTTTTTCTCGTATTCCAGTGCTACCGTTACGATATGGTAGCGGTTTGGCCCAGACTTATTACGCAACCGAGTATTTCGATGAAAAGATGTATGCTTGTATCGATAATCTGAATATCGCTTATGTTGCTTTTACCCGGGCGGAAGAAGAATTGCATATTTTTGCTCCGGCTGTTAAAAATAAAAGCGACAAAGGGCGTTTCGGCAGTATCTCGGCAATGTTGGGTGAAGTGTTGTTCCCGGAGGGGAACGATGGCGGCGACCTTCGTTATGAGGCCGGAATCGATTGGCGAGCCGAGAAAAAAAAGAAAAACGTTTCTGCCGTACCGGCTTTTCCTGCCGGTATATATCGCTCTATCGAACCGGGAAATCGGTTGCACTTGCGATTGCAAGGGAAGGGCGTTTTCGGTGAGGGGAAGGATCGTACATACGGTACGCTCATGCATCGCATTTTGAGCCAGATCGAAACTCTCGATCGCATCGACGATACGATTGCGGCGTTCGTCCGTTCGGGAGAGCTTTCCGAGTCGGAGTCGAAATCGATTCGTGAGGATATAAATCGTTGGCTTGCCGACGAACGGGTGAGTTCGTGGTTCTCGCCGGAGGTGAACGTGTGGACGGAAAGGGAAATTTTACAGCCCGATGGTTCGTTTTATCGCCCCGACCGGGTTGTCGAAACGGACAATGAGGTTATCGTTGTCGATTATAAATTCGGGAATGTGGAACGTGCCTCGTACAAAAGACAAGTAAATACCTATGCTTCCTTGATTGAAAAGATGGGATATGACCGAGTGTCGGGATTTATTTGGTATGTGTCTCTTGGGAAATTAGAACGGGTTTAAAATATTTAATTTATTTTGGATAAACGGGATAAATAATAGAAATTTGTTCCGTTTTTATTATATTATTCTAATCGCTCGATAAGATGAGATTCATTACAGGATTGTTGGTGACCGGGTTGCTGTCTTCTTCGGTATTTAAAGTAGGAGCAGTCGCTCCTAAATCAGAGGTTAACGATACGATTGTCGATTTAAGACCGCTCGTTTACGAACAACCGTTTCAGAGGAAGGCCGATAAAATTACCGATGCGAAGTGGTTCCAGATGACCTACGTGGGAGTTCCGTTGGTTATTGCCGGTTTGTCGGTGAAACATGGCAGCGAGCATTTTCGTCAACTTAGAGAAGATTTTGTTCCGAATTTTCATTACGGTTATGACGATTATCTGCAATATGCTCCGGCCGTAGTTATGTTAGGGCTGAAAGGATTCGGTGTGGAAAGTCGCAGTTCGTGGGGACGTATGTTGGTTTCCGATGCTTTTTCCGTGGCTATAATGGCTTCGGTTGTCAATACCATTAAATATACGGCTCATGTGCGTCGACCCGATAAAAGCAATTATAAATCCTTTCCCTCGGGACATACGGCTACTGCGTTTATGGCGGCCATGATGATGCATAAGGAGTATGGCGATCGTAGTCCGTGGTATAGCATTTCGGCTTTTACAGTCGCAACGGCTACGGGAATTAGTCGGATATTGAATAATCGGCATTGGTTGTCCGATGTGTTGGCGGGAGCCGGTATAGGTATTCTTTCGACAGAATTAGGCTATTATTTGGCCGATTTGATTTTTAAGGATAAAGGTCTTAATTTCGAATCTCCCCGGTATTATCCTTTGTTGGAAAATCCCTCGTTTGTGGGGCTTTATATGGGCTTTGTATCCGGGTTGGGAAGTATAGATATAGGTAACGGACTCCGAATAAACACGAATATAGGTAGCCGTATGGGTGTCGAAGGAGCTTATTTTTTCAATAAATACATAGGTTGCGGCGGATTGGCGACGGTGTCCAATATCCCCGTATCGCTGAATAATCGTCCCGATGTCTCGTTAGAGGCGATAGATGAGAGCCGGGTTATGGCTGGGGCTTATTTTTCATATCCTTTTACAAGACGTTGGAGCTTGGGTTGTAAGGCGTTGGCTGGATATAGTTATATATTGGATCGCTCGATTGGTCGTGACGAGATAAAATTGGGAAATAACGGGTTTGCTTGGAGTGCAGGCGTGTCGGTTGGTTATGTGTTGAAGCGCAATTTCGGGGCAAGACTGTTTTGCGACTACTCGTCTACCTCTACTTCGTTGGGCTTGTCTCCCTCTACCGAACTGGGTATCATGGATATTTCGTCGAAAAATCGTACGATTCATGCTCTCACATGGGGTGCGACGGCGAATATTCTGTTCTAAGGAAGTGTGGAATTACATAAATATAGATATAAAGAAAGCCGTATCGATCGATACGGCTTTCTTTATTATGTCGAATAAAAAATTTTAGAAAGGATGTCTTTCGTCCGATACCGTCAATTTAGCACGACCTTTGGCGCGACGGCTGGCTAATACACGACGACCATTGGCTGTCGACATTCTCAGGCGGAATCCGTGTTTATTTATTCTCTTTCTGTTTGAAGGTTGAAATGTTCTTTTCATTGCCGTTATATTTTATCGTTATTATTCTTTTTTCGGACTGCAAAAATAGATACTTTTTTTTAATAAACCAAGAGATAATCTATTTTTGGGGTTTTCTTTTTGAGATTTTACCGATTTAATTTACTTTTGCATTTGGAATCATCAGAAACAAAGAATAATATAAATCCAAAATAAAGTAATAAAGACAAGTATGATTAACTCGCAAGACATTAAAAACGGAACTTGTATCCGTTTGGACGGAAAACTCTATTTCTGTGTAGAATTTTTACATGTAAAACCGGGTAAGGGCAATACGATTATGCGTACCAAATTGAAAGATGTGGTATCGGGTCGAGTGCTCGAACGCCGTTTCAATATAGGCGAAAAACTGGAAGATGTTCGTGTAGAACGTCGTCCGTATCAATTCTCTTATAATGAAGGAGAACATTATCATTTTTTGAATCAAGAAACGTGGGACGACCTTATCATCAATAAGGACTTGATTACGGGGGTAGACTTTTTGAAAGAAGGCATGGTTGTCGAAGTCGTTTCCGATGCTTCTACCGAAACTGTTTTGTTTGCCGAGCTTCCCGTAAAGGTGCAGCTGGAAGTTACCTATACCGAACCCGGTTTGAAGGGCGATACAGCGACCAATACGACTAAACCGGCTACGGTGGAAACCGGGGCTACGGTGCGTGTCCCTCTTTTTATAGAAACGGGAGAGATGATTGTTGTAGATACTCGCGACGGTTCTTATATCGAACGTGCGAAATAAGATTGAATCTAAATAAGATGTATGAAACGGAGTTCACCATAAGCGAACTCCGTTTTTTTATTTTCTCGAACTCCTTTCCTCTATGTCCATAGAGTTTTTTTTCGGTTCAGTAAAAAATTCGAGGGGATAGACCTGAATTTTAGCGAATACGATGGATTGCATTTCTCTTTCTCCTCTGCTGTGTCCCGTGTTTTGCGGGGATTCGCAATACGATAGGGAAGAAACGATAATGCCGAAAGTGACCTCTATTCTCTCTGTTTTTTATGGAATATGGTATGCGTCTCGACAAAAATCTTAAACAAGTTTGTTTTTATGCATTCGACTTTACCTATATTTGTATAATGTAGGATTCGTTTCGGCAGAGCCAAGCTGGAAATATGATTTCCTCTTGTCTCTGCTCTCAACTTTCACTATATTTGTAGAATATAGGATGCGGTTCGGCAGAGTCAAATCGGAAATGAGATTTCCGTTTGCCTTTGCGCTCACCTTTCGCTATATTTGTAGAATATCGGATGCGGTTCGGCATAGTCAAGCCGAAAATGAAATTTTCGTTTGCCTCTGCGCTCTCCTTTCACTATCTTTGTAACTATGAAGATAGGTGCGGTTCGGCATAGTCAAGTCGGAAATAGGATTTCCGTTTGCCTCAGCACTCACCTTTCTCTATATTTGTCTCAAACTGAATAATTGTCGTTATGCCTTATTTTTCGATCATAATTCCGGTATATAATCGTCCCGACGAGGTCAATGATCTTTTGGAAAGTCTGTCGAAACAGACCTATAAAGATTTTGAAGTGATAATAGTAGAAGATGGTTCGACGGTATGTTGTGCCGATGCCGTGAAAAGATATTCCCGTATAGTGGATATACACTATTATTATAAAGAAAACGAGGGTCGAAGTATAGCCCGTAATTATGGACTGGAAAGAGCCGTGGGGAGTTATTTCATTTTTTTTGATTCGGATTGTGTGATTCCGGAAGGTTATTTCGAGGCTTTAAATGCAGTATTGAATCGGCATTATACCGATTGTTTCGGCGGTCCCGATGCTGCTCACGATTCGTTCAGTGACGTTCAGAAAGCAATAAATTACTCGATGACGTCATTCCTGACGACAGGAGGAATCAGAGGCGGAAGAGTTCAACTCGAAAAATTTACGCCGAGAACATTCAATATGGGATTTTCGAGAGAGGTTTATGATCGAGTCGGGGGATTTAGAGAAATGTTCAGTGAAGACATCGATATGAGTACCCGCATTCGTCAGGCCGGTTTCGGTATATCTCTTATCCGCAATGCGTTTGTCTATCATAAACGAAGAATTAGTATGCGTTTGTTTTTCAGACAGATTTATATTTTCGGCATGTCGCGCATTTCCCTTTATTTACTCTATCCTGATACGTTGAAACTGGTTCATTGGTTTCCGGCATGTTTTGTCATAGGCACGTTGGCCATGATAGTCGCCTCTTTTTTCTGGTGGCCGGCTATCTTGCCGTTAGCGATGTATTTGTTTGCTGTTTTCTTAGTTTCATGGTGCGTGAACAAACGGTTGAAAATAGCAGCCTTGTCGGTAGTCGCCAGTATAATACAGCTGGGGGGATATGGCATGGGTTTTCTGAAAGCGTTTTTTTATAAAGTTCTGTTAGGCAGAGGTAGGGACGAGGCAGAAGAGGTGCGTTTGCGAAAAGGAAAATAGCAATGGACAAGAAAAGAGAGAAACTGAAAATTACCGAATGGGCAATCGAGGACCGTCCTCGTGAAAAGATGATGCTACACGGTATCAGGGCATTGAGTAACGCCGAACTCATAGCTATTTTGATAGGTTCGGGCAACGTCGATGAAACAGCGGTTGAACTCTCCCAACGTATACTCAATTCGGCTGGAAACAGCTTGAACAATTTGGGTAAATACGGAATGGACGATTTTGTAAAGCCATTTAAGGGAATAGGAGAAGCTAAGGCCATTTCTATTATGGCGGCTCTTGAAATAGGTCGGCGGCGTCGTGACGAAGAATTGCCCAGACGACCGTCGATAAGCGGCAGTGCCGATGTATATAATTTATTGAGGGGACAGATGATAGACCTACCTCATGAAGAGTTTTGGGTCTTGCTGCTCAATCGGGCTCATCGGGTGATGGACACGATCAAAGTCAGTCAAGGGGGAACTTCCGCGACGGTGGTCGATGTAAAATTAGTTATGCGATCGGCTTTACAGCAATTGGCATCGGCTGTTATTTTGTGTCATAACCACCCTTCGAATAATCTTAATCCCAGCCAAGCCGATGATAGGGTAACCGAAAAAATAAAGTCGGCTGCCGCTTTATTCGATATTTCGGTTCTTGACCACATCATTGTCGGTGAAGATGGTTATTTCAGTTATGTCGACGAGGGGCGTTTATGAAGCAGTGTTTATTTACTGTTTATTTTCATATAAATCTATCAGGTGCTTGATAACGACTTCTCCCATTAATTGTTGTCCGAGAGCGTTGGGATGCAGTCCGTCATAAAGATATTTATGCTCTTTGGCTTCAACGGCTTCTGTAATACCCGATTCCTCATACATGTTGATTGCCGGACAGTTCAGTTTTTCTCCGGCAAGCAGGATAGCATCGACAAACATCGGTAATTTTTGGGAATGAGAAGAACGCTGGATCGGAGTCAGCAATACGATTTCGGTATCGGGACTGTATTTACGAATGATGGAGACAGCCCAGTTTATAGCTCCATATAAAGTTTTTCTGTCTGCCTCTTGGTAGGGCTTGTCCAGTTCCGATGGATCTCCGATAGGCTTTCCGTTAGAACTATCGTTCGTTCCGCAGGATATAATGACAATAGTTGGGTCGAATGTAGAATTTTTAGTTTTTAATCCGGTCAAAGGAGCAGGGGTGGAAGTATGGAATTTTTCTCCTTCGGCTTCCGATATAATTTCACCTTCGGGTACTATCAGTTGTAAAAACCGATATACTTGATTGGATATGACATTATTTGTGTGTACGCCGTCGTATACGGGTTTCGGATTCGTATCGACAGTTGTCCCTTGATAGTCGGTCCATTGGGCTCCCGACACGGCCAGGTTGGTTAGTTCCATGTCGAAATGTTGGGCTGTGATCCATGCCCATGAATCTTTGGGCGCTGTGATGCTGTTGCCGATGGCGACCATTTGTTTTCCGTATAGGGGTTGACAACAAACAAGGAGCATGGAAACTAATCCGGCTGTAATAATGAGATGGAAGATGTTTTTCATTTTATAATATGAATAAAACCTGCTACATTTCGGTAACAGGTTTTGTGAAAAAAAGATTAATTCCTAATTTTTATTTCTTTGCAGAAGTATATCGCTTATTCAATAGTCCTACCACTTCGTTGGTTATGTCATATTGAGGATTGATATAAAGCGTGCTGGCATTATTGAAGATAGCCTCGTATTTCTTTTCTTTATTATATTCTTTGATAAAGAAATTGATCGAGTCGTTCATTTGCATCAACATTTTTTGTTGTTCCAGCATATTTTCGTTTTCCAATCTTTGAGCATATTCTTGCAAGTCGGCAGCCTTTTTTTCCAATCGTTGATATTCTTGTTGGGCTCTTTCGGGAGAGAGGAAAGCGTTATTTTGATATTTACGTTGAAAATCGTCTTGTTCTTTCTTCAATTGTCTCGCTTTTTCGTTGATGGATGCTCTTGCGTTTTCTTGCTTGTTGATCATCTTTTCATTTAGATCTTTGGCATAGTTGTATTTTGAAAGCAAAGAATCTACATTAATATAGGCGATAGGCAGTTTGTCTCCGTAAGAAGAAATAGTAGTGTCATCGCTTACGGATTGGTTCGGAGCAGCCTGTTTATTGCCGCATTGTACCATCAATAAAGAAAGGGCAACCACAGTTGTAATCCGGATTGCAAGGGTGAATGTTTTCATAATTCGTATTTATCAGTCTAAAAATTTATATTGCGTTTACCAGATCATTTTTTCCGTTCTAGGGCATCGGTCGATACGGCACAAACGATTCCTTTTTTTCGTAAATGCCGGTTGTCGCTGATGTGCGAACTCGGGAAACGACCTCCTTTCACGAAGAAAACTCTTATTCCCAAAAGAACGACAGCCATTGCAACAAACCCTACGGTAAAAAGTAAAATATTCCACATTTTGACTATATTTGATTTTATCGAATATAGACCGAGGTTCGGAGTGAAAAATGAACTTGTCCATTTTGTCCTTCTCTTACCTTTCACTATATTTGTATAGTAAAACAAAGATAAGCGATATATAGCAAAAAACAACTCATTGATTGTGCTTTTACATTATCTTTGTTTTGCAAAGATAGGAAAGGAAAATGTGATTTCGGTCGAAGAATGGAAATATTTTGCCGACAGAATCGGTAAAAGAGTGAATTTTAACATAAATTTCTTCGAATACAGAAAGTTTAGCAGTGATCAAATTGCAACTAAAATATAAAAAGTATGGACATAAAAGAGCTGAAACCGACATCAATTTGGCACTATTTTGATGCGATAACCGGGGTTCCCCGCCCTTCGAAAAAGGAGGAACGTATTCGTGAGTTTTTATTGAACTTCGCTAAGGAGCAGAACCTTGAAGTAAAGGTCGATAAAACCGGGAATGTAGTTATTACCAAAGAAGCTACTCCGGGTTGTGAGGGAGCTCCTACGGTAATATTGCAAGCTCACATGGATATGGTGTGTGAGAAAAACGGAGATGTGAAGCATGATTTTGAGCGAGATCCTATCGAAACGTATATAGATGGAGAATGGGTGAAGGCTCGCGGAACGACATTAGGAGCAGATAACGGTATAGGTATGGCGGCAGCTATGGCTGTTCTTGCCGATAAAGAGTTGAAGCACGGACGGATACAAGCTCTGTTTACGGTCGACGAGGAGACGGGCTTGACAGGAGCTTTCGGATTAGAGTCCGGAATGATCGATGGCAAATATTTATTGAATCTCGATTCGGAAGATGAAGCCGAGATTTTTATCGGCTGTGCCGGAGGTATCGATACGACATCGACTTTTACATATAAACAAGAGGCGTTACCCGCCGGTAAATTTTATTTACGTGTTGAGGTAAAGAATCTTTTGGGAGGCCACTCCGGCGGGGATATTCATTTGGGTCGAGGAAACGCCAATAAACTGTTGGCTCGCTTTTTATGGTTGTGTATGCAACGTCGTGAAGTACATTTATGTGCTATCGACGGTGGTAATTTGCGCAATGCCATACCGCGGGAGGCAATGGCTGTCATCGCGGTGAACCCCGAGGAAAAAGAGGCTGTTCGAGCCGAGTTGAATCATTATGCTGCCGATGTCGCTGCTGAACTGAGCGGAGTTGATCCCAATGTGACTGTGGACATGGTGACTGCCGATACTCCCGAATTTATGATAGAGGATAAAGTTGCACGTGCTTTGATAAGCGCTCTTTATGCAGCTCCTCACGGAGTAATAGCCATGAGTCATGATATAGAGGGCTTGGTGGAGACTTCGACCAATTTGGCATCCGTTAAAATGACCGAGCCGGGTAAGATTGTCGTGGCAACCAGTCAGCGCAGTTCGGTAGAGTCGGAGAAATACGATATCGCTTATCAAGTTGAGTGTCTGTTCCGTTTGGCCGGAGCTGAACCTTCTCATGGCGACGGGTATCCGGGCTGGAAACCCAATATGCACTCTCGCATTAAAGATATTGCAGTCGAGGCTTATCAAGAATTATACCAACAGACACCTGCTATCAAGGCTATTCATGCCGGATTGGAGTGTGGATTGTTTTTAACGAAATATCCTCAGCTCGATATGATTTCATTTGGTCCTACATTGCGGGGAGTTCATTCGCCCGATGAGATGATGCATATTCCAGCGGTAGAGAAATTTTGGAATCATTTGGTTTTGATTTTGGAAAAAGTTGCGTTGGAATAACGTGTTGAGGGAGAGACGGGAATTTTGAAAAATATCTCTCCATTTATTCGAACAAAAAAGAGGGAAGCCGATCAATCGGCTTCCCTCTTTTTTGTGTTATGGTCTAATGATTATTTCATGGCGAAATTAAAGTGCTGTGCAGCTTCTTGATAAGCCATTACACCCGCTTGCGAGAGTTCTATGATCATGTCGTTTCCATCGACTCCCGGCATTTTTACATGATTGTCATCGACGAATGTCATAAACTTCGTCGTTTCGCCATTGGCAGAAACAGACCAAGAGTTGTCATTGCTATCGAACACGAACCCGATAGTCGTATTGTCTTTTTGATTGGTAATCGTATAACCGTTTTCATCGGTCGTTACTAAGTAAGTATCTCCATTTTCTCCTTTTACTTCTTTTGTCGATTGAGATACAAGATTTTCACCGCTCCAAAATTCGATGGAGTTCAATACAAGAATATCGGCAACTACTGTCAATTCATATACGGGGATAATGTGGAATGCGATGAATACAAGTTCGTTTACGAATTTATTGCCTACACCTTCGTTCCAGCCGAGTACTTTATTAGTCAATTTAAATGATCCGATACAAGAAGAAAGACCCAGCGATACACACAACGCTATGGCAACAACCATGTTTAATTTGTTCTTTTTCATAACTTCAATTTTTAAGTTAGTAATATGTTTATGTACAAAATAATACAAGAATGAAAACAAATGTTCCTATTGATTATGTCGGGATATAGCTTACTTTTGTATTCTATTTATACAAATATACGAATTTTTTGGAGAATGTGATTTTTATAAAGGAATTTTTTCTTGGTATATTTTGTAATAGCGTAAAACTTCATGGACATAGGCTACGGTTTGTCTGCCTTTGAAATAGCCAAATTTACAAACTTCGTCATTGAAATATTCAGGGTTGCTTTTAAGTAAAACGAATTCACTCACGTTTTTATCCCATACATGGGGATTTTTCCCATATTTCTTAGCGAGCGCCATAGCGTCGAGTATATGTCCGAGTCCTCCATTATAAGCAGCCAATATAAATTTTATGCGTTCATTTTTATCTTCGATATCGGCAAGACTCTTGTTGAGAGATTGGATACTTTTTACAGCCGCACCGATATTTTTTTCGGGATTGGTTATTTCGTTCATGGAAACACCGAATGCCTGAGCCGTACGAGGCATCAGTTGCATAAGCCCTCTCGCTCCGGCCCACGATACCGCCAAAGTATCGAAATGGGATTCGTTATAGGCTTGGGCGGCAAGTATGCGCCAGTCCCAATCTATTTGCTTGGCATATTTTTTAAAAAGAGGGTCGTAGATAGATATTTGTCCTTTGGGTATGGATAGTACGGCCGATGCCGGTAAAGTTTTACTCAGTTCGAAATATCTGCGGGAAATACTTCGGTAAGAGTCTGATTTGTGGTTTTCCTTTACCCATTGGTTTATAGCATGAGCGAGGGATTTGGAATGCTTGTTTACCGCCCATGAAGCTCTTTGCGGGAAACTGACTTTCAGATGAATGTCTATGTTGTTATAGTAGGTGCGATTCAATTGCGCGAGGTTATTATCGGCCAAAGTGTAAGGTATCTCTCCCGTAGAGACCATTTCTATAAGTTCCTCGGTAACGACTGTATCTTGTTCGATATGATGTATATGTATCCCGCCGCCGAGTTCATTGTTGAGGTTTTTGATTCGGGCTTCGTATTTAGAGCCTGCTTCGACGTAAATATCTTTCCCGATTAAATCGACAACGTCGTTAACCATTTCGTTTTTAGGCTTTCGAAGTTGAATCAGCACTTGGTGGGTGATGTTTTCCGCTCCGCAGTATAACCATTCATTCTTGGCATCGCCGATAATGGGCATTTCATAAGCTATAATATCACCCTCGCCTTTTTGCAACATTTCGGTGAGGCGCTTGATATTGTCAGCGACGATGACTTTCGTTTTCAGGTTGTAGTGTTCTGCGAATTGTTTGATACGCTCGTATTCGTATCCCATTTCTTCTCCACGATAAATAAAGTAGGACGTGGAACTATACAATGTCAAGACCCGTAATTCTCCACGCTGGCAGATAGAATCGAAATCGTTCAAGACATTTTCAGACGAGTGCTGTTTGTTTCCTCCACAAGCCGAGACGAAAATCAGCACGAAGAGTATATATATCCAATAGGATATTGCCCTCCGCATGATTTCTAACCTTTAAGTTTGTGGGAAATAAAATTGGTCATGATTTCTATGGCCACCGAGTTGTGTCCGCCTTGGGGGATAATGATGTCGGCATATCGTTTTGTAGGTTCGATATGTTGCAGATGCATCGGTTTCAAAACCCGTTCGTAGCGTTCGATAACCATCTCGACCGTACGTCCTCGTTCGATAATATCCCGATTGATGACTCTGATAAGTCGGTCGTCGGCATCTGCATCGACGAATACTTTCATATCCATCATGTTTCGGAGCTCTTCATTGCAAAGAATAAGAATACCTTCGACGATGACTATATCGCGCGGCTCGACGGTTATTGTCTCGTTGGAGCGGGTACATGTCAAGAACGAATATATGGGTTGTTCGATGGAGTGTCCCGCTTTCAGTTCTTTCAAATGTTTTACCAGTAAATCGAAGTCGATGGCAGCCGGTTCGTCGAAATTGATATTTTGTCTTTCTTCTACGGGTATATGACTGCTATCCCAATAATAGGAGTCTTGTGGAATAACGGCAGTTTGTCCGGCGGGTAGGCTTTCGATAATTTTTCGTACAACGGTGGTTTTTCCCGAACCGGTTCCGCCGGCTATTCCTATAATTAACATAGTTGTTTTAATTAAATTGTGAAACGGAATTTATCTATATTCAAATCGTCCTTTGTCCGATTCGATGATTAGCTCGTTGCGATCGGACGCTTCGGTATATCCTACAATTTGAGCGTCGATACCGAATGAATGACTGATCTCGATAACTTTTTGAGCATTCGATGAGTCTACATAGATTTCCATGCGATGCCCCATGTTGAATACTTTGTACATTTCATGCCAGTCGGTTCCCGATTGTTCCTGTATGATATTGAACAAAGGCGGAACCGGAAAGAGGTTGTTCTTGACAACTCTCATCTTCTCTACGAAATGCATGATTTTGGTTTGAGCTCCACCCGAACAGTGTACCATACCGTGTATCTGCGACCGCATCTCGTCGAGCAATTTTTTTATGACAGGGGCGTATGTTCGTGTAGGTGACAATACCAGTTTACCGGCATCTATTCCTAATTCGGCTATTTTGTCTGTAAGTTTCAATGTCCCTGAGTATACCAATTCGTCAGGAACTGCATTGTCATAGCTTTCGGGGTATTTGGTCGCGAGATATTTCCCGAATACATCGTGTCGTGCCGATGTCAAACCATTGCTGCCCATGCCTCCGTTATAGCTTTTTTCATACGAGGCTTGTCCATAGGACGATAATCCTACTATGACATCGCCCGGCCGGATATTGCCATTCGATATGACATCTTTCCGTTTCATGCGACAAGTGACAGTGCTATCGACTATGATCGTTCGAACCAAATCTCCGACATCGGCCGTTTCGCCTCCGGTACTATATGCGTTTACTCCGAGGTCTCGCAATTCGGCGAGGAGTTCTTCGGTCCCGTTTATGATTGCCGAGATGACTTCTCCGGGAACTAATAGTTTATTTCGTCCGATCGTCGAGGACACGAGTATATTGTCGGTCGCACCTACGCAGAGCAGATCGTCTATGTTCATGATGAGGGCATCTTGCGCTATGCCTCTCCATACACCGAGGTCGCCAGTTTCCTTCCAATACATGTAAGCTAATGACGATTTGGTCCCTGCTCCATCTGCGTGCATGATGTTGCAATATTCAGGGTCTCCTCCGAGTATGTCGGGTATAATTTTGCAAAACGCTTTTGGGAAAATTCCTTTATCTATATTTTTTATGGCGTTATGTACATCTTCTTTTGAAGCCGATACGCCTCGCAGATTATAACGTTGGTCGTTCATAGGCGGATATTTGAATAATTACAAATTTAATGTAAAAAAGAAGTCGATGCAAGCATCGGGGTTATAAAACGAAAGTCAGATATATGAATATAACGGGCGAGGCTATCAATTCGCTGTCGAAGCGATCGAGAATACCCCCGTGTCCCGGCAATATTTTCCCGGAATCTTTTACTCCTGCCGTACGTTTGAGTAAGGACTCGCATAAATCTCCCCAAGTGGAAAATATGGAGGTTAAGATTCCCATACCTATCCATTGGGCTGTCGAAAGCATACCCGGTATGATGTGGTTTGCCAAAGAAGCGAGTATGATACAGAATGCCAAACCTCCGAAAAATCCTTCCCATGACTTCTTTGGCGATATGCGCTCGAACAGTCGATGTTTACCTAACGTACAACCTACGATATACGCACCGGTATCGTTTGTCCATACGAATACAAAAAGAGCCATCAGCAAATATTCGGTATTCATGAATAGTTGATAGTCGCTTTTGTATCCCCAAACTCCTAATAGGGCCAGAGGCAGTACAACATAAATTTGACCTAAAATGCTATATGCCCAACTGGTTATGGGCGATTTTTCGGGTGTCGAATAAAGTTGCGTGACGGGACGTGCGATGAGGTAAATAACGTAAGTGAGGATAGAAGCCTTTTGGAAGTTATATGGTAATTGTCCCGAGAAAGAAAATACAGCCAGAAATAGGGCACAGGCTCCTGCCATGTCGAGCATGAGTAATATTTTATCGAACTTTCTGCCAAATTGAGTCAGGTTTATAAATTCGATATATCCGAGGAGCGAGATGATACCGAATATAAAGAGAAATGTATAAGCTCCTGATAGAACGGCCGTTGTGATGATAACGATAAAAAGGATACCGGTTAAAGTTCGGGTCAATAAATTTTTCACGATTTTTTTGTTTTGATAAATCGCTGACAAATATAACTATTCTCTGAAAAAACTAACGTTTATTTAGGGCTCTTTTTTGGTGATGCGACATAAAAAAGAGGTATCGACTTGTTGATACCTCTTTTCTTATATAGGGGAAGTTGGTGAAAACTATGTATTCTCCGAATCTTTCTCTGGTTTTTCCTCCGTTTGGTTTTCCCTTTCATGGGTATTGTCGTTTCCTGTCGAGGGGTCTTTTTCTTGGGTTTCTTTCTCGGCTTTTTCTCCTTCTTGTTTTGCCGATTCTTCGTCCTGCAAGATTTCTTCGGAGCGAGATACCCACGGACGTTTTCCAAAGATATGTTCGACATCTTCCGAGAAAATAACTTCACGGGAGATCAATACTTCTGCCAGTTGGGCGTGTTTGTCGGCATTCTCTTTTAGAATTTTTTTAGCCCTTTCGTATTGTTCGCTTACGATTTTGCTGACTTCTTCATCGATGAGTTTAGCCGTGTCTTCGCTATACGGTTTGGTAAATCCATATTCTTGCCCCGTGGAATCATAGTAAGAAAGATTCGGTAATTTTTCGCTCATACCGAAATAAACGACCATAGCATAAGCCTGTTTGGTAACCCTTTCCAAATCGTTGGAAGCACCGGTTGAGATTCGTCCGAGAAATACTTCTTCTGCTGCACGACCTCCTAATGTGGCGCACATTTCGTCGAGCATCTGCTCGCGTGTCGTGATTTGTCGTTCTTCGGGGAGATACCATGCAGCTCCCAATGCACGTCCGCGAGGAACGATCGTTACTTTGATGAGGGGGTTGGCATATCTCAATAACCAGCTGATAGAAGCATGCCCGGCTTCGTGTATGGCAATGGAGCGTTTCTCCTCTTGGGTTGTAATCTTAGATCGTTTTTCCAGACCGCCGACGATACGATCGACAGCATCCATGAAGTCTTGCCGTTGAACGCTTTTTTTGTTTTTTCGGGCGGCGATGAGTGCGGCCTCGTTACAGACATTGGCTATATCTGCGCCCGAAAAGCCGGGGGTTTGTCGGGCCAGAAGGTCTACATCGACAGAATCGTCTATTTTTACATTCCTTAAATGGACTTTAAATATTTCTTTCCGGTCGTTCAATTCGGGCAGTTCTACGTAGATTTGACGGTCGAATCGCCCGGCTCGCAGCAATGCTTTATCCAATATGTCGGCTCGGTTGGTAGCAGCCAAAATGATAACTCCGCTGTTTGATCCGAATCCGTCCATTTCGGTTAGCAACTGATTCAATGTATTTTCTCGTTCGTCGTTAGAACCCATATTTGGATTTTTCCCACGAGCACGCCCCACAGCATCGATTTCATCGATAAAGACGATACACGGAGCTTTCTCTTTGGCTTGTCTGAAAAGATCGCGAACACGAGAGGCTCCCACACCGACGAACATTTCTACGAAATCGGAACCAGATAAAGAGAAAAACGGGACGTTGGCTTCTCCGGCAACGGCCTTTGCCAATAATGTTTTTCCGGTTCCCGGAGGACCTACCAATAAGGCACCTTTGGGGATCTTGCCACCTAAGTCGGTATAACGATTGGGATTTTTTAGAAACTCTACGATTTCTTCGACTTCTTGTTTGGCTTCCGATAATCCGGCAACGTCGTTGAACGTCACTTTTACAGCGCCGTCTTTATCGAAAAGTTGAGCTTTGGCTTTCCCTACATTGAATACTCCTCCACTGCCTCCTCCGCCTTGATTGGTCATTCGGCGGGCTAAATAAATCCAAAATACAATGAGTAATATGAATGGGCCTACCGACCATAATATGTTAGTTAGGTCACTACTGTTTTCGTAATAGACTTCTGCATTAAAACCATCTTCCTTTTTCCACGTATCGAGAGTTTTTGCAAAACTGTCTCCCGAAGGAATATTGGTATATATTACTGGTTTCCCGTTTATTTTGTCAGTTTTAAAGACCGCTTTGGCTGTACTGTCGTTCAGTTGGGCTTCGGCATAATCTTTTTTGGCGAAAACGGTCAGCCTGGTTATACCGCCCTCTTTGGCGATTTTTTCGAATTCGGTCCAATTCACTTCTTTACTCATCGTGTTGTCGTTCATGTAGTAAAGTCCTATTAAAACGAGAGCGATGAGCGAGTACATCCAATACAAATTGAATCGAATACCTTTCTTTTTAGGTCCTAATGGAGACATATTGTTGTTTCCCATATTTTGATGATATAATGTGCTGTTGATGTATCAAAAATTATTCCACATCGGGAATTTCTGCCAATTTGGCATCATTCCATAATTGTTCGAGCTTATAATAATTTCGGTATTCCGGTAAAAAAATATGGGCCAATATGCTACCGTAGTCGATAACAATCCATTGTCCGTTTTGATATCCGTCATATCCGAAAGGTTTTATTCCTATATTTTGTAATACATATTCTCTTATACTATCGGCAATCGCCATGACTTGGGTTGTCGATTGTCCTTCGCAAATAATAAAATGAGAGGTGGCTGCCGATTCTATTTTTGAGAGATCTACGGTTGTAATTTTCTTTCCTTTTTTTTCTTGAATGCCTTCTACGATGGTTTTAAGTAATTGCTTTTCTTTCATTTGTTTGAATATATAATCTCAGTTTGCAAAGATAATGCGATTTTTCCGATTTCAAGAGAGGTGACTTGTTATAAAATTGAGGGTTTAGTTAAAACTCCTTTTTAATAAATGTTATAGAGAAAGGTTTTTGTAATATAACAAATAAAAAAGTGAAAATGTTTTTATTGGAAGTCTCGCTGCTTTTGCGATATAAAATGAAGTTTGGGCAGAACGGAGTGAAAAAAAACTTGTTTTCATCTTGCCTTACCCCTTACCTTTTGCTATATTTGTTGCCGAATAATTACACAGTTTGTAAATTGAATATGGAAATTAAAGGAAGAATAATCCATGTGTTGCCTTTGCAGGAGGGTGTTTCGAAAGCAGGCAATCCGTGGAAAAAGCAAGAGTATGTTTTGGAAACAGAAGAGCAATATCCTCGAAAAGTTTGTTTCAATCTTTTCGGTGATAAAGTAGATCAATATCCTGCCGCTATCGGCGAAGATGTCGTGGTTAGCTTTGATCTTGAAAGTAGGGAGTTTAATGGTCGTTGGTACACCGATGTGAGAGCTTGGAAGATAGAAAAGTCAGCTCCTGTTGCTCAGGGTGTTCCCGATATGCCTCCGATGCCCAACGATATAGCTCCGTTCCCACCGGCTCCGGCAGCTCCCGATTTGGCTCCTTCTCCTACCGATGATTTGCCATTCTAATAGAATTAAAATATAGTAGATGGAAGAGCCGTATCTGTTGCAGAGGCGGCTCTTCGTTTATTAGAGATTGAGGAATTTGTTTAGTTATATTTGTTTTTCGCAATCTCTTTTATGAGGAGAATATATTACTTTTACCAGTTCAAAACTGGTATCGAATAAATTGAAAAGTTATGATTAGATTGAATGTTTTTATTCAGGTAGAGAAATCTTGTCGAGATAAGGTTCTTGATATAGCGAGAAAATTGACAGAATGCTCATTGAAGGAGCCGGGTTGTGTAGCATATGATATTTTTGAGAGCAGTACACGTCCCGATGTATTGATGATTTGCGAGACATGGAAAGATGCCGATGCATTGTCGATTCATGAACAGACAGCTCATTTTGTTTCGTATGTAGGAAAGATGAAAGAGCTTTCCGAGATGAAACTCGAAAAATTTAATTTTTGATATCCACACGGTTTCTTCAATAGTTCAAGGAAGATGAAATGGAGTAAGTTGTTTTTGCCCGTAATGGTTGTGTCGATGATTGTGGGTATGTCTTCGTGTGGGAAAGATGATGGTAGTTCGTCGGTTCCGCAAAGACCATCGGGCGGAAATCAAGCCGATTCAATTGCCATTGCCGGAATACAATGGCAGGAACGGGAAATTCAGACAGGAATAATTAGTAAAACGGCCCAAGTTCCGTTACTATTCGATTATCCTCAAACGATAAGCATGCTGGAAATCGATTTGAATAAAGCCGATGTTTCCTTTTTGGTGTCTTATGAGGCAGGTTCGCTAAAAAAGACGACTAGCGATCGGGCATTGGCTGCTAACGCATTGGCCGCTGTAAATGGAACATATTTCAATACTTCGACCGGGATCAGTCGTCATTTTTTGAAATGTAATGGTACAGTGATGGCTGCTACTCAGACAAATGAATTTTCCACACGTGCGACGGGGGCTTTTTGTGCGACGGGAGATGTTGTGGAAATAAAAAAGTGGAGTTCGACGGAGGAAGCTGCTCAGGGTGGAAATTATCAGCAAGTTGTTGTGTCGGGGCCTTTGATGTTGGACGACGGTCGTGATGTCGCTATGTGGAGCAATACTTTCACTACCGATACGCATCCTCGCACCTGCGTGGCTACTACCGATGATAATAAGGTGTTGTTGATAGTTTTTGATGGGAGGTTAGATGGTGCGAAAGGAGTGAATCTGTATGATTTGCGGACATTCGCTCGGCAGATGGGGGCGACCGATGCTCTTAATTTAGATGGTGGCGGTTCTTCCACGCTGTATATACAAGGATATGGGGTTATTAATTATCCTTGCGATAATGGAATATACGACCACGAAGGAGAGCGGGCTGTGCCTTCGGTTTTGTTGGTCAAGAAGAATTAAATACATTACTGTATAGATATTTAGAGGGGGAGGCTCTGATGAATCAGAACCTCCCCGTTTTTTGTCGAAAAAAATGAATGTTGATGTAATAAAGTAAAAAATAATTTTCTTATCTTTCAACCGAATTTAATCTAATCTTAATACTTATAGGCTATGATTGTAGGAATTCCAAAAGAAATCAAGAACAATGAAAACCGAGTAGGCATGACTCCGGCAGGAGTGAATGAGTTGGTAAAACATGGGCATACGGTGTACGTCCAGAAAGGAGCCGGAGAGAATAGTGGTTTCCCGGATAGTTCATACGAACGAGTCGGAGCGAAAATATTGGCGACTATTGAAGACGTGTACGCTATCTCCGAAATGATTGTAAAGGTAAAAGAGCCTATTGCTCCTGAATATCCGCTTATCCGTAAAGGCCAATTGTTGTTTACCTATTTCCATTTTGCTTCGGATAGAAGATTAACAGAGGCCATGATGTCGAGTGGAGCCACGTGTTTGGCCTATGAAACGGTAGAGTTGAAAGATCACAGCCTGCCTTTGTTGATTCCTATGTCGGAAGTGGCAGGACGAATGGCAACGCAAGAGGGTGCGCGTTTTTTAGAACGACCGCAAGGTGGAAAAGGAAAATTGATGGGTGGTGTTCCGGGAGTAAAACCCGCAAAAGTGTTGGTTATTGGCGCCGGGGTTGTGGGGTATTCGGCAGCTCGCATTGCCGCCGGAATGGGGGCCGACGTGACAATCACAGACCTTTCATTGTCGCGTTTAAGGCATATCGATGAAATAAAACCGGCTAATATTAAAACGTTGTATTCTTCTGAATTTAATATTCGTGCAGAGCTTCCTACGACCGATTTGGTAGTGGGTGCTGTGTTGATTCCGGGTGCGAAAGCCCCTCATTTGATCACGAGAGATATGCTGTCCACAATGGAAAAGGGTTCTGTATTGGTCGATGTGGCTATCGATCAGGGAGGCTGTTTCGAGACTTCTCGTCCGACGACGCACTCCGAACCGGTTTACGAAGTCGATGGTATAATACACTATTGTGTAGCCAATATTCCCGGTGCTGTTTCTGCGACTTCGACATTGGCTTTGACAAATGCTACGCTCCCTTATGTGGTTCAATTAGCCGATAAAGGTTGGCAAAAAGCTTGTTCCGAAGATGAGGCATTGTATAAAGGACTGAATATTGTCGATGGCAAAATCGTTTATCCGGCAGTTGCCGAAGCCTTTGGGTTGCCGTGTGAAACGATTTAGAAGCTGTTTTAATTTATTCCGAGGCAGATTGAGACCTATATTGAAGCCGATTGGAGTCCGAGATTTTTGTCAATAGCGGGCTATTGACAAAAATCAAGGGATTCAAGATGCGAGACAGGGGCGCAATATGTCCGGAACATACCTGTTTGCAATGATAATATTATTTCTCAACAAATTTAAAACAGCTTCTTATTAGGAGGAAAGAAAAAAACTCAATAAAAATGATAGGAGGAATAGATTACGTTCGACTTTGTCTTCGTTATCGAGGGTGTCATACCTTCTCCCCTGTGCCGGGAAATAGTATGGGGAAGAAACCCAAGAAACGACAGTTTCTGAGGAGAAGAGTTGTAATATACAAGGACAATCCCCACAAATTATCGACCGAACCAGCGTTTAGGTGTAGCTCACTTAAATAGTATTGGGATTTTTTGGGGAAAAATGTTTAAGTATAAATGATTGAATTACAGTGTATTGTAAGAAAGTTATGTTATACAGCATAAAAAAGTGGGAAAAATATTTGGAGCGGAATAGGAAAATGCATTAACTTTGCAACCGCAAAAGAGGAAACGGGGCACGCCCCGGGGAGCTTTTGCCAAGTTCATTGAAGGAATTGAAGAAGCAAGTGTAGTACAGGAAAGAAGAGAGAAAGAAGTCAATTCGGTCAGGTGACGCTTCGAAGGTATAATAAAGAAAAAGAAAAGAATACAACGAAGAGTTTGATCCTGGCTCAGGATGAACGCTAGCGACAGGCCTAACACATGCAAGTCGAGGGGCAGCGAAGAGGTAGCAATACCTCTGTCGGCGACCGGCGCACGGGTGAGTAACACGTATGCAATCCACCTGTAACAGGGGGATAACCCGGAGAAATCCGGACTAATACCCCATAATATGGGCGCTCCGCATGGAGAGCCCATTAAAGAGAGCAATTTTGGTTACAGACGAGCATGCGCTCCATTAGCCAGTTGGCGGGGTAACGGCCCACCAAAGCGACGATGGATAGGGGTTCTGAGAGGAAGGTCCCCCACATTGGAACTGAGACACGGTCCAAACTCCTACGGGAGGCAGCAGTGAGGAATATTGGTCAATGGTCGGCAGACTGAACCAGCCAAGTCGCGTGAGGGAAGACGGCCCTACGGGTTGTAAACCTCTTTTGTCGGAGAGTAAAGTGCGCTACGCGTAGCGTATTGCAAGTATCCGAAGAAAAAGCATCGGCTAACTCCGTGCCAGCAGCCGCGGTAATACGGAGGATGCGAGCGTTATCCGGATTTATTGGGTTTAAAGGGTGCGTAGGCGGCACGCCAAGTCAGCGGTGAAATTTCCGGGCTCAACCCGGACTGTGCCGTTGAAACTGGCGAGCTAGAGTGCACAAGAGGCAGGCGGAATGCGTGGTGTAGCGGTGAAATGCATAGATATCACGCAGAACCCCGATTGCGAAGGCAGCCTGCTAGGGTGCGACAGACGCTGAGGCACGAAAGCGTGGGTATCGAACAGGATTAGATACCCTGGTAGTCCACGCAGTAAACGATGAATACTAACTGTTTGCGATACAATGTAAGCGGTACAGCGAAAGCGTTAAGTATTCCACCTGGGGAGTACGCCGGCAACGGTGAAACTCAAAGGAATTGACGGGGGGCCCGCACAAGCGGAGGAACA